>JAAHTG010000453.1_pt2 | contig 22502 bp, 13 predicted proteins | sample 6116081 | NCBI WGS metagenome assembly JAAHTG01 (sample SAMN13939989, study PRJNA603662) | sponge metagenome | isolation source: marine sponge | host: Mycale hentscheli | place: New Zealand | collected 2005 | reverse complement strand
ATTCTCGCCACGTCTGCTCAGTGTATAATGCACTGCTGTAAAGTCTGCTATATCGTCAAAGTAATATGTAACTTTACGATTATAATAATCTTTATCATAGTCACGTTGCAGCATCCATGCAAGCCTTTTCATACATGATATTGAACTAACAACAGCATTGGCTTCTAATGGATCAATAAATCCTGCTGCCATGCCAACAGCAAATGTGTTTCCTACATTTGGAGTTTTTAATCTTCCTGGTGTCCATTTTAATTTTCTTGGCTCTCGTATTTGTCTTCCTTTGATAATACTATGCCAATATTCTAATGCTTGTTCATCTGTAAAATATTCATCACTGTAAACTAATCCAGTGCCTATTCTATTAGTCAAAGCAATACTAAACTGCCAGCCCATGTCTCGTCTGATACTTCTAGTGTAGTTAACTTGCTCCAACTCTTTATCTTCATAGTTGATAGGACATACCCATGCACTATTTACTTTGTTTGCTTGGTAAGTGTGCATATCTTTTGTAAGTTTGCCAATCAACACTCGAGACAGTCCGGTACAGTCTAACCAAATATCACTAGTAACCTCACGTCCGTTATCTAATACAACACTAGTAATACCCTTGTCGCTGGTATTTACTTTTTCAACATGTGCTATTGTTTCAACTACACCATACACACTACAAACATTTTTTCTAATCCATGGTGATGTCTTTTCTGCGTCAATATGATAAGCATACGTTGCTGTAGCAGGAAGCAAATAGTTTCCATTATCATCAAATGGCATTTTTAAATCTTTACAGTACTGATATCCTTCTGCATTATGATGATATACATCTAAGTCAGGCGCCTTGCCACTTTTAAATACATCTAGCCAGACATCAGTTGTCTTTATTTCATTTGGAAAGGTACTAGTTACGTTTTCCCACGTGAAGTCTTTGTCTAATCCGTTGCTCCAGTAAAACATTCGTAATACATCTGGACCATCAGCTGTATCTGTCCAGTCTTCCATGTTATTTCCGTATTTGAATACTGCATCTGTTTCACGCATAAACTTTTTTTCGTCTACACCAAGGCCGCCTAATAGTCCAGGTAAGTGTGGTGTAATACTTTCACCAACACCTATGATACCAACTTTTTCGCTGTGTATCATTTCAACTGTTGCATTAGGAAACTCTTTTGCTAAGAATGCACTTGTCAAGCTACCAGCAGTTCCACTTCCTACAACAGTTATTTTCATTTATCTCTCCTATTACGCAGTTCAATCATATGACTTTCGTATTTGTTTATGATTTCGTCTTGTCTTTGTTTTGCCAATCCCATTAGCAGTCTTAATTCTCTTCGAGCAGTACGTTTTGTACTTTCACTTGGCCTTCTTTCAAAAGTTTCGCTGGCCTTTAAGTAACTTAGCACAGCTTGCATTATTTGATCGTGAGTATCATTCATTATTCTATAATATCAATATCATTTTCGTAACTAGTAAAGCCGTTTTCCTTAATCACTTTCATAACATGATTGACTCTGCCTATCAGTTCGTCTTTGTGTGAGATCAAGAAAACATTTTTACTGCGTTCTCTACCCATTTTCTTTAGTACAGCAAGTGCTGACTCAACGCCAGCAGTGTCCATACCACTATCAATAAGTTCGTCAATAAACAACAAGTTGATTCCTTGATACAATGACTCCCAAACATCTCTAAATGCCCAACTCATGCCTAGTATTAGCCTATTACGTTCGCCTCTACTCAAGTTATCAAAGTCTAAGTCTTGTCCTAGCTGAGTAATCTCAGTTGACAAATCGTTTTGGAACTGAACTTGATGTGGTAAGCCTAGTTTATCAAGATAGTATGTGAGCCTGTTGTTTAAGTATGCCAAGTTTTGATCAATAATCTTCTTACGAATAAACGAATCTTTGTTTGTCAACAGTTTGAGCAAAAACTCTTGGTGTTCTTTAAGTGATGTAAGTTGATTAACTGGATCCCAGTCAATAACTTGTAGTGCTGTCTCTGTTAAATCGTCAATCTGTGTTTGATATGGATCTTCTTCTTGTTGTTTACTTATCAATGTATTGCGTAAGTTATCTACATTGTTTCTATGTTCGTATGCTTCTTTTGCACTTTCATAAAAAGTAGTAGGCTTGCCGTTGATATCACCAATCTCTTCTAATAGCTGCATGGTTGTGTTTAGTTTAGTTGAAACTTCGCTTTGATATGCAACTGCATCATCTAGTTCTTGCACTTTTAATGATTCAATCTCAGCTTTTTTGTCTGCATGTAGCTCTTGTCCACAAGTATAACATGTTGCATCCTTTAATTCTAAGATGTCTTTATTAACCTTTTCAACACTAGTAGTGGCACGCCGTAGTGCAGGCTCAAGTGTGCTTAACTCTTTCCTTAAAGAGGTTATTTTATTGTTATGTTCAGTCCAGTTGGCTAGTTTTTCATGTGCATCAAGCTCAAATTCGATGTCCAGCTTCTCTAATTCTTCAATCCCTGCTGCTAGTCTATCTTGATCTTGTCTACTTTTGCTTTGCCATGCACGTTGTCTACCTGCAAGTGTTTCAATGCTTTGTTCAATCTTTTTATTTGCAGTTTCAATGGCATTAATCTTTAATGTTTCTTCTGTGATAGCATCTTTTGTCTGTTTTACTTTTTCTTTTAAGCTATCTGCCTTCTCAGTAAGAATAGTAATGCCTAACAACTGCTCAATAACAGCACGTTGATCGTTTGCTCGCATACTAAGAAAGGGTTCTGTGTAAGTATTGAGCGCAACCACGTGTTTAAACATATCGTGACTCATATCAAGCAAACTATTGATGTCTTCTTGTGTTTTACGACTATCGCCTTGCGACTCATCGTGCAAATCATCCTTCTGTTCGTGGTTGTTTACGTAAAACTTGAGAACATTTGGAGATCTACCACGTTCAATACGATATTGATTGGCACCTATAGCAAAGTTGAGTGTGACTAACATGCCTTTGCTGTTGGTTTTATTGATTAAGTTGTTGCGTTTGATGTTTGTAAGAGCTGTACCATACAATGCATAGCTTAATGCGTTGATGATAGTGGTCTTACCTGTACCATTGCGTGATCCAGTGTCGTCGCCTCCTTGATCTAAGTTCTCTCCTAGCACAAGTGTTAGCTGTTCCTTGTTAAAGTCCACAGCCTGAGTAACATTACCCACACTCATAAAGTTTTTTACGGTTAAGTCTTGTATTTTAATCATGTTAGCTCGTTGTATATGTCTAATAATAGTTTTTTGTTGAACTGTTCGCTGTCGATTGCTTGTATCTCGTTGCTCACAATCTGGTCTACACTCTCAAACTGTTCGATGTCAAGATCAGTAGTAATATCTTCAATGTTTTTGTTAGGAATGAGTGTTATTTCTCTACAACTGTATGTTTCCATAAAGGTTTCTTTGATAAAGGTTGCTTCTTCGTAACTAATATCAATATCAAGTGTAACTCTAAGGTACATGTTGGGCTTGATAAGTGTATCCTTCTCATCAATCAGTCTAGATAGTTTAACTGTACGATACTTAGGACACTGTGGCCAATCAATGTACAGTGGGTCTGCATCATTCTCTTTGTCTAGTATCATCATACCACGTTCGTCGTCCCATGCATCGGCATAGTTATGGGGGAATGCATTACCAATGTAATGTACCTTACCTTGTTTTTGACGTTTGTGGAAGTGTCCACTGAACACATACTCTTGATTCTTGAAGTGTTCGGCTTTAAGTTCTCCGTGGTCGGGCATTTGCACCATAGCGTTCATATAGAACGATGGGAGTTCGAAGTGACCAAACAAGTATTTTGCTTTTAACTTTTCGATCTTCCTCCACTCGTCGCCAACCAACCACGGGACCAGTGCAACATCGTCCTGGACCATCATTTGATCTATCACGGTAATGCCTGGTATGTGATATCACGCTTGTCTTTGTAGTACAAGTCGTGGTTACCAGCAAACATATAGAAGTTATCAAAGGCTGCACCTAGTTTTTCTAGTAGCCTAATGGTTGTATCCATAGTTGTAAGGTTAAGACTGTTACGATTATGGTGCCAGTCACCACAAAACAAGCCAGTTTCACATCCGTGAGCTTTGGCTTGCTCGATATACCAGTCAATATAGTCCTCACAGTCCTGATTATGGACACGTGAGTTGCCTTTCATACCTAGGTGTATGTCAGTAAACACCGCTGCTTTGTTAAACAAGAATATTCTCCATTTCCTGTATATTATAAACTAGATTTTTAGGAAGATCAACCTTTATTTTTTAGCAGCGCCTTCTTCACGCTTCACAGCAGCTTCCCATTCGCCTTTGTGTAGTCTAGTATGACTAGGATTCATATCATTCATCTCTAAAATGTCATCACGTATGTTCTGCGCACGTTTTTCAATGTTGATCACACGCACAAACGAGTTAGTAACTACAGCAGTGTAGTATGCAAACGGATTGTTTGACTTTGATTCATCAAACTGTAGTCCAATCTGCGACAGTTGCAGTATTGCTTGCCCCTTCATTTCGTCGTTGTAGGTGTATCCTCGGACATTTCCTCTTGTTGCATAACGATCTACTAACTTTAACCACATCATAGCAAGTTTATTGGTTGCCATGCCGTGTCCTTTGTTGAAATAACCGTTTTCCATGCCACCTTCCCAGTGACTTTTGCCCACACAAACAATATTATCGTCATCGTCAAACTTATAATGTTGAAATGGAGGAAAGTTTAGTTTGGTTTTATGATCGGCAACAGTCTTTGGATTTTTTTTACGCCCTGGTTCGTCTGGAATATGATCAAATGTCATAACACGAAAGATTAGTTCATTTTTTTCAATCTTTCTATAGTCTACTGCAAACTCTGCCATCTTTACTTTTTTGCCAGCAGTCTTTGCTGCTTCGTAAGCACGAGATCCTTGCAGTTTTGCTTTGTTTCTCTTTGCTTCAGCAATGGTCCTAATGTTGATTTTATCTACACTGGGTAAAATAATATCAAAATCAGCATGTTCTGGTGCAATGTAACTACAAAATGTAGCCTTACTTCGGTGTATCTCCAATAACATGTCTTTGTTGTTGAGATAGTTTACTTTTCTAGCCATTTATCGACTCCTTTAATACATTATAATATACATAGTTTATTTTGTCAACTAAATAGTAGTGTAGGAGTTTACCATGGCAAATAACCCAAGACAATCAGCACCAGACACAGTCGGTACTAGAAATATTAACAACACATTCTTTGCAAACAGATCGAGTGTTGGTAAATCAATACGTTCGAGAAGTTTGCCCCCAGGTGCAGAACCTGATAGAGGATCTGCAACAACTGCACGGTTTGCACCAACCAACGATTCAGTTCCAGACTGGCGAGTTAAAGTAAAAGTTCCTACATTGTCCACTTATAGATATAGTCCTATACTAGCTCCTTTAGCACAAACAGATTGGTATGCAGTTTTTCCAGTTACGCCAACAATAAATCTTGTATCGTCAGCATCATATGAAGAAATGGCCCCTACACATAGTAATTATCCTTTTCCGCAATATGTTAACAGTAGACATGAGGATATAACAGTTGCTGGAAGATTTCCAGTACAATCTGAAGAAGATGGAATGTATTGGGTTGCTTGTGTTCACTTGTTTAGAAGTTTAACCAAGATGTTTTATGGCGAAAGCAGTGAAAAAGGTTCACCACCACCTGTTGTAAAACTAAGTGGATATGGTGATTATGTTTTAAACAATGTACCGGCTGTAGTTACACAGTTTAGTTTTGATTTAGCTGATGAAATTGATTATATCAAAATAAACACAGGTGCATTTGGAGAATATTCTTCAACTTATCAGATGGTTCCAACAAATAGTGCATTAAATGTAACATTGAAACCAACATACAGCAGAAGCAAAGTATCAAGTTTCAATATGGACCAGTTTATTACTGGTAACATAGCAAATAAAGGATTCATCTAATGGCAAACTATGGAAAAACCAGTCCTTACGGAAATACAAAACTTACAACCAGCGGAGAGTTAGGCTTCTTTTCTATTAGACCAGTGCCAGCCGAAGATGATGATATTCTTTACACCATTGAACCGCAATATTCGCATCGTCCTGACTTGTTAGCATATGATTTGTATAATACATCAAAGTTATGGTGGGTTTTTGCTCAAAGAAATATGGATGTAATAAAAGATCCTGTATTTGATTTTGAAGCAGGCACTAAAATATTTTTACCTAAGAAATCGAAGTTGAAAACAGAGTTAGGAATCTAATGTCTATCGAAACAAACAGTCTGCATCAGTTTTCTAGTTTTAATACTATTTTTACAATGTCTTGTTTAACAAGAGATGAGATTGCAGTACCCAACGAAACATACAGAGCATATGGTCCTCAAAATGTTATTCTTAGAAGCGGCGGCGGCGCCGGCGACAACAAAGTTACAACTGAATATGAAGATATTATAGGCGGCAAGTTAGAATACTTCATTGATAATGTTAATATTGAAGCATTGTGTGTTCCAAACTCAAAATCACGCAGTACAAATGCTACATATATAACATTTACTGTTGAAGAACCGTATAGTATGGGATTGTTCTTACAAACTTGTCAAATAGCTGCAACTATTAGTGGGTATCAAAACTACGCTAATGCTCCATTCATGCTATCAATGGAGTTTATTGGGTATGACGACGATGGAGATGTTATTGTTACTGAATCAGGATTAAATCTTCGTAGAGATGTTCCAATAAAGCTAACAAACATAGAGTTTGATGTAAATCAAGGCGGCACAACCTACACAGTCGAAGCACTACCGTGGAATGAACAAGCATATCTTGATGATGCAACTGCAAGTCCAGTTGATATAGCACTAACAGGTAACACTGTTGAGAAACTACTACAAAGTGGCGAACAGAGTTTAACAACTATTATCAATGGACACTATGAAGAACTAAGAAAAGCAAATCAAATAGCAGAAGCTTCAGAAATAGTTATTACATTTCCAAAAGATATTGCGTCTAGTGGAAATCCTTCAAGAATACCAAATACAACTGACGCAGGTGCTACCACAAAATCCCGTTCCGGCGGCGGCGGAGGCGGCGGAGGCAAAGGCGGCGGCATATTTGGAGCAGTAGCAGCTGGTGTTGTAGGCGGAGTTATAGGCGGACTAGCAAATGGCAACAGTTTAAAAAATAGTTTTCAAAACAGTGCAGCAGGCGCTGTTGCTGGAGCATTAGGAGGATCACTTGGTGGTATTGGCGGCGCTGCTGGCGGATTGTTAGGCGGATTAGCAGGCGGATTAGACAAAAGTCTTGGAGGATTGTTGGCAAACTTTAAATCAGGAAATGTACAAGGATTGTTTGAAAACATTAGTGGATTTTTAGGAGCACAAGCACCTCAAAACTTTGAAGCATTTTTAAGTATGATTACAGGGCAGGTATTAACAAAAAGCAGTAATGGCCAACAACTATCATCGATAGCACAAGATCCAAGTAGTTTAAATAATCTTGGAAATGCAAGAATTATTGAAGGAGCAGAAGAAAGTGGCACAGTACCAATGCCACAAACCGGACAGGTTTATGATAAAAAAAACAAAGTTATGACTCGTGCTAAAAATACTGTTAGCAACGACGAAAGAGTTTTCAGCTATAGCTCAGGCACATCAATATTAAAAATCATCGAAGATGTGATATTAACAAGCGATTGGGGTAAATCTATAAAAGAACGAGCACCAGATGAAAATGGTATGGTTCCGTGGTTTAGAATAGATGCAGAAAGTTACCTCAAACCAAACGCACAACAAGAAAATGTGTTTGGTGTAGACGCAAAAGTAAATCATTACAAAGTTGTAGAGTATATGATGCATAGCAGTCACTTTCAAAACGCTGGAGCAGCAGGTGTAGATTACAACAGCCTAAGACAAAATGCAAAAAAAGAATACAACTACATCTATAGTGGAGAAAATACTGATATTGTTCGTTTTGATATAAACTTTAGAGCAGCATTTTTTCAGTTTATCCAGCCAGACAGCGGCCAGCAGAGTATCGATGCAAAAACTGGCGGTACACAGTTTAATCTTACACAGCAAGACCCAAATCAGTTAGGATTAAATATTCAACCCTCTGGTGCAAATAGTTCAACAGGATTGGCTACACAAGCATTTGTAAATTCAAGCAGCACACAAGGTGGTGGCGGAGCAGGAATTGACAATAGCAAGATTAGATGGGCACGTACTTTTCATGATCAGATATTGGGCAACGGCAGTGTTGACCTAGTTGAAGTTAAACTTGAAATATTTGGAGATCCTTATTTTATAGTCGATAGCGGAATGGGCAACTGGACAGACCAACCAGGAGATTTAAACTCCACAGCAGGAGGTCAAGTTGATTACCAACGCAGTGAAGTTGATGTTATATTGAATTTTAGAACACCAATTGATTATAATCCAGATACTGGAGGAATGATTTACCCAGAAGATACAGTTCCTGTAACACAGTTTAATGGATTGTATAGAGTAACTGCTATTGAAAATAAGATTCAAAGAAACATGTTTACACAAGAGCTTACACTGCTAAGACGTCGAGGACAACCTGAAGATACTAGCACCACAGGAACAGCAGATCAGGTAAACAAAGTAAAAGATGCTAATAGAGCAAGCCAAACAAACACAGGATTTAATAGTTAAATGCAAAACAACGGACCAATAAAGGCAGAACAAACACGATCAGTTGATAATGGTCAAATAGAAGCAAAATCTGGCCCATATTTGGCTAGAGTTATCAAGCATGCCGATCCTTTGTATCTCGGAGCATTAGAAGTTGAACTTTTAAAAATAAGCGAAGCAGGAACAGCTGGCGAAACATTAGGACAAACTTCTATAGTTTACTATGCAAGTCCGTTTTACGGAGTTACAGGCGCACAGCATTTAGGAAAAAACGACACTTATTCAAATACACAGAAAAGTTATGGATTTTGGGCTATTCCGCCTGATCCTGGAACACTGGTATTGTGTACATTTGTTGAAGGAAGTAGAGATTTTGGATATTGGTTTGGTTGTGTACCTGAAAGAGGTATGACATTTATGTTGCCTGGAGGCCAGCCTAGTACAGAACAAACCAGCGGCCCAGTTCCAAAAGAATTAAAAGGTAAAAAACTACCAGTAGGTGAATACAACAAAAAAATAACAAAAATACAAACCAACAATCCTGTAAAATACAAAAGACCTGTTAATGAAGATTTTATCAATCAACTAAAAGAACAAGGGTTAGTTGAAGACGATATTAGAGGAATAACAACTAGTAGTGCGCAACGTGAATTTCCTAGTGCAGTAGTTGGATTGAGCAGTCCGGGCCCTGTTGACAAACGTGGAGGATCTCCACAAGGCAGAATAGGAATAAAAGAAAGTCAAGCAACGGTTCATGTAAACCGTTTGGGTAGTAGTAGTTTTGTTATTGATGATGGAGATGATAAACTTATAAGAGAAGGCTCTCCTGAAGATACGCCATACAAATACCTCAATAAAGAATCAAGCGAAGCTGGAGGTGATGTTACACGCCCTGCAAATGAAATGATACGTTTTAGAACACGCACTGGTGCGCAAATAATGATCAACACCAGTGAAGATCTAATCTATATTAATAATAGCAGAGGAACAGCATGGATAGAAATGACCAGCAACGGCAAACTTGATGTTTATGCTAAAGATAGTATTAGTTTTCATACAGAAACTGACATGAACTTTACTGCTGATAGAGATATCAACTTTGAAGCAGGCAGAAATATTAATATGATTGTAAATGAAAGCATATATCAAAGTGCTGCTGCAAATATAGAAATTTTAGTAGGAGCAAATGGAAATATTACAACCGGCGCTGAAATAAACATTAGAAGTGCTGCTGGCGCAAAAGTAACAGCAGGGGGCGACTTTAGTATTGGCGCAGCAAATACAATAATTAAAGGTGGCGACATCAATCTTAACGGCCCAGACGCACCTGAAGCAGCATCGGCAGTAAAATCTAAGTTTCCACAACGAGTCCCGCAACACGAACCTTGGCAAGGACACGAAAACTGGAACCCACTAGAAACAGCACCAGATAAAACAGAAGCAGTTGATACAGAAAGCCAGGATGTTCATATGGATGAACGTCCAGTACACACTGATAGAACACCAATGAACGAGCTAGGAAAAGAGTAATAAAGACTACTAGGAGGGCAGTATGGTAGCATTTGCAATAAACAACTCGCAGTTGGTTCAACCTATTGTTAGAGAATCGATATCTCGAGGAGCACAAGGAATAAATCAAGCATTAGCCAATACACCTTTGCCCACAGTAGCACTTGTTGGCGGAATAGCCGGCGGCATACAATCTGGTAATATAGAAGGTGCGCTGCAAGGCGCAGCAGGAGCAGTATTCGGGTCGATATCATCACAACTAGCTGGCGCAGCAGGCACACTACAAGGCATTTCAAACCCAGCTGCCTTTGTTGAAAACTTAGGATTTGTTAGTCCTGCTACTCTTGCTGCTGGAAATACGCCTGCAACTGCTGCACAGCGTACTGGAAATACTGCATCAGAAGAAGAAGTAGTAGTTGACACATATGCAGGCGGAACAAATGCAGCTAATCCAGCAGAAGTTAGAACAGAAATACAGGATGCAACTACTAACACAGTTGATTATATAAAAGATAGTTTTTTACAAGGTTTGCAAGGAGGATTAAGTAGCATAGCAGGATCTTTCCTTGGTGGTATATTAGGAAAACTTCCTAGTGTTATGGGAGACTTGTTATCGAGCACAGGATTATCTGGTGCATTAGGAAGTGCATTAGGAGCTATCGATGGTGCTATTGGAAATGCACTTGGTGCAGTATCGGGCGCATTAGGAGATATGGCTGGAAAACTAGCAAGCGGTTTAGGAGCAGCTATTTCAGGCATACCAGGTGTAGGTCCAGTGTTTGATCAGTTTAGTCGCGGTGTTGGAGATTTTACAAAAAATCTTTCAGGAGCACTAAACGGGTTACCACCTGATTTACAAAAAGTATTAGGCGGCGCTGCTGCAAATGTAGGAGCAAATCTAGTTGGAAAAATATTCAACAAGCCAAAAATTACCAGCAAAGCAGGCAAACAAATAGCCAACGACATTATATTCAATGATAACCCGGTAGGGCAGCTTAATAATATGGCAAACTTAGCCAAGCAAATAGATAAAAAAACATTTAAAACAACAAACGATCCTGCATTTGCAAATATGGCAACTGCTTGCAAGAGATGTGCTAAAAAGTTTGGAACTAAACTTGTTAAAAAGAAAAACGGATTTGGAATAAGCATTGAGGAAAAAGCAAAAGAGGATACAATATTGGGTATTGTAGTAAATGGCCAAATATTTAAAATAGGTTCATATGATTTTGATAGAATAGTAGAGCTAAATCCTAGTAATAGGTCAGCCGAACTGCTAAAACTACCCGCCGAAAGTCAGGCTGCGTTTAACTATATGACAGCAGGATAAATACGTTATGGCTACAAATGAAAAACCTTTATACAAAAATATAACAGTATCAAACGATATTGATAATCCTCCTGTGGTTTCCAAACAATACAGAGGAGTTAGCACAGTAGCTAATCCCAAAGGATTCAACCTATATGATATTGGTTTAATCAAACAAGATATTATAAATCATTTTCATATTCGTCAAGGTGAAAAACTTGAAAATCCAGAGTTTGGAACTATTGTTTGGGATGTGTTGTTTGAACCATTTACTGATGACCTAAAACAACTTATTATTGAAGATGTGACAGAAATAATTAACTATGATCCAAGAGTTAATGTTGATAGTGTAATCGTTGACACTTACGAAAGTGGCATACAAATTGATTGTTCGCTGACTTATATTCCTTATAGTATCAGCGAAAGTATGCGTATAAAATTTGATCAAGACAACGGATTAATTTAAAGTACGCAGTTTTTTACTTCAGGTAAATATACTATAAAGTGAGGAACCGCGAATGTCAACGACAGATAGGCAAAATAGACTTCTACTAGCAGAAGACTGGAAAACAATATATCAAAGTTTTAGATACGCAGACTTTCAAAGTTACGACTTTGATAATCTACGCAGAACTATGATCACATATATCCGCGAAAACTATCCAGAAGATTTTAACGATTATATTGAATCTAGTGAATATCTTGCACTTATTGATCTTATTGCATTCTTAGGACAAAACCTTGCTTTCCGCACCGACCTAAATGCTAGAGAAAACTTTATTGAAACTGCTGACCGTAGAGAAAGTATTCTCCGCTTGGCAAGACTTATTAGTTATAATGCAAATAGAAACATTCCAGCTAACGGATTGCTAAAAATTGAAAGTGTTAGTACCACTGAAGATGTGATTGATGCTAACAACAACAACTTATCCAATCAAAGTATTATTTGGAATGATCCTACTAACTCAGATTGGTACGAACAGTTTATTAAGATTATAAATGCATCGTTGCCAGCAAATTCTACATTTGGACGTCCTATTAAAAAAGCTATTGTAAATGGTGTAACAACCGAACAATATCGATTCAGTGCAAACAACACAGGTTTGCCTATATACAGTTTTACAAAAAGTATAGATGATGCCTCTCGCAAGTTTGAAATTGTTAGTACTAACATAGATACAGATACTACAACAATATATGAGGAAGAACCATTTCCTGGAAACAAACTAGCGTTTTTATACAGAGACAATGGTCAAGGTGCAGGAAGTTCAAACAGTGGATTTTTTATGCATTTTAGACAAGGTAGTCTACAAGAAAATACATTTTCTGTAATGAATCCTGTTCCAAACACAACTGTAAACATTGACAGTGATAATATCAACAACAATGACGTATGGCTTTACAAGTTAGACAGCAACGGCAACGAAGAATCGTTGTGGCAAAAAGTTGAAAGCACAGAAGGTAACAACATTGTTTACAACAGTGTTACCAAAGGTGTTCGCGATTTGTACAGTGTTCTAAGTCGTGTTAGTGATAGAATAAGTTTAGTGTTCAGTGATGGTACTTTTGGAACATTACCAAAAGGTGATTTTAAAGTTTACTACAGAACATCAGCAAATGCACAGTTTACTATAAATCCAGCCGATCTAACAGGAATACAAATACAAGTTCCTTATATTAGTAAAAATAATTCAGCAGAAACACTTAATCTTGTACTAGAACTACAGTCAGTTGTTTCAAATGCAGATCAATCAGAAACTAATGAGAGCATTCAAACAAACGCACCTAGTACATATTATACACAAAATCGTTTAATCACTGGTGAAGATTATAATATTGGTCCTTTAGGAGTAAGTCAGCAGATTATTAAAACAAAAAGTATTAATAGAACCAGTAGTGGTATTAGTAGATACTATGATCTAAGAGATGCAACTGGAAAATATAGCAATACATTAATGTTTGGCGATGACGGAAGTATTTTTACAGAAGATTTAACAAATAAGTTTAGCTTTAACTTTGTTTCAAAAACAGACATTGAAGCAGTTATTAATAATAAAGTATTAGAAATAATAAAAAATACACAAACTAAAAACTTTTACTATAAAAACTTTAGTAGAAACTCAAGTATTGCTGACTTAAACTATACATGGAATGCTACAACAAATGAAACAAATCAAAGTAGCGGACTATTCCAAGATCAGTTTTCAATACCAGTTGCAGTATCTAGTTTTACAGCAACAACAATGAAGTTTGTTGCTGCTGGAAGTTTAGTTAAGTTTACTCCTCCAGCAGGATATCATTACGACAAAAACAACAAACTGGTATTAGGAGAAGTATCTGCGTTAGGTGATAAAGAATATATTTGGACTAAAATTATAAGTGTGTATGAAAATGGAACAGTAGGTGATATTGATAGTACATTAGGCCCAATTATACTAAATGACGAAGTTCCAAGCACTAGCAAACTTTCCGAGATTATTCCAGTATTAAATAATACCATTGTAAATGATACATTATCACAAATGGTTGATCAAGTATTTGCATTTAAAACATTTGGATTACGATATGATGTTGGAACAACCAACTGGAAAGTTATTACAAATAGTAACCTTGATACAACAAGTGCATTTGATACTGGAAAAACTGGTGATGCTACAGGTACAAATCAAGATGCTAGTTGGGTTTTCTTGTTTGAAACTGATGGAGAAAAATACACTGTAACCAGTCGTGCTGTGAGATATGTATTTGAAAGTGACAAACAAATACGTTTTTACTTTGATGGAAACGACCGTATATACGACAGCAAAGTTGGCAAAATTATTACAGATAGTATTAGTATTTTAAGCAACAATAATAAACCTGATGCATTAACACCTTTTAACCAAGATTGGAAATGGCAAGTTGTTAAAGAATATAGAAGTGCAGATGGATATGTAGACAGTAAAAAGCTAGAAATAGGATTTATTGATAGTGATGCTGGTTGAGAGATTGACTAACCTGATTTATTTACACATGTTGTAGCAACTGAATAATTGCCAAACACAAAATACATATTTTCTAAAAAGTTTGAAAAAAATGATGTAGAAACTTATGAATATGTTGGTGCCGCAGAAGAATATATTGTGGTAAAGCAAACAGAAGCAGCAATTGGAGCATATAGTTCGTATGATGCAAAAACAATATTTTATATTAGTAGTACTGATGTATTTAAAAAGTTCAATGCATTACAAACAGGATTAGAATTATGCATTGACTATAAAGCATACAAGGGCAGAGATAATATTAGATTTGATTATAGACATGCTGCTGCTGAAAATCGTCGTATTGATCCAAGTAGTAGTAATATTATTGACTTGTATATTTTAACAAAATCATATGATGTTGAATATAGAAAATATCTTAGAGGTGATATTACAACAAAGCCATTACCTCCTAGCAGCGATTCTTTGTTCTTAGATTTTGGCAATGATATTAAAAAGATTAAATCAATAAGCGATGAAGTAATATATCATCCAGTAAAATATAAATCTTTATTTGGTTCTGAAAGTGATACAGATGTGCAAGCAACATTTAAAATCGTAAAAAATACAAATCGTGTTGTAAATGACAATGATATAAAATCAAGAGTTGTTGATAGTATCAATGAATTTTTTGCATTAGAAAACTGGGACTTTGGCGAAACATTTTATTTTAGTGAACTAGCAGCATATATTATGAAGCAGGTTGCGCCTGATATAAGTAGTATTGTTCTAGTACCAAAAAGCGACACTCAGTCGTTTGGAAGTATGTACGAACTAAAAAGTGAAAATGACGAAATACTGATTAGTAGTGCAAGCGTTAGTGATGTTGAAGTTATTGATAGTATTACTGCATCAAGACTCAAAGCAACTGCAAATGTTATTACAAGCAACGAAGTTTTAAACACAGGTGTTCAAAGTACAACAACTTCGACAAATACCATTACTGAAGGAAATAGTTACTAATGGCATACAATGATGATCAAAATGAATATCCTGTACCAGGAAGTTCCGATGCAAAAAGAACTTCAGCTTCGTTGCTTCCACGTTATTTTAGAACCAATGCAAATAAAAAGTTTTTAGGTAGTACAGTTGATCAGTTAACCAATCCGGGCGTTGTTGAAAAGATTAATGGATTTGTTGGCAGTAGAGTTGCCAAAGCAGTTACTACAGAAGATAGTTATATTAATGATATTAACTCTAATAGAGAAAACTATCAGTTAGAACCATTTGCTATTGTTCAAGACAATCTTGGAAATGTAGAGTTCGATGCTGACTATGTTGATATACTAGGACAAATAAGTGCCTTTGGTGGTTCTACCAAAAATCATGATAAACTGTTTGCCCAAGAGTTTTATGCGTGGAACCCACACATTGACTTTGATAAGTTTACTAACTTTAGAGAGTATTATTGGCTACCAAATGGCCCACAGGAAGTTCCTATAAGAGGACAAGGCAGAGAAGTAGTTAGTACATTTACTGTTGAAACTGTGGTCGATGACGATAACACTGCTTATGTGTTTTCACCAGATGGAGTGACACGTAATAAAAGTATAAAACTGTTTAGAGGACAAACATATAGATTTGAAGTAAACGTTCCTGGGCATCCTATTAGTTTTGCAACAAGTAGATCAAAAAGAGTTGAATATTCTCTTGACAGTACATTGGTTAGTACATTATATCAAGAAGGTGTTGTACTAACACATGAAAATGTAGACGACACATTGGTAAACCCACAAGATTATTTGCAGGATGGATTTATTGAAAACGGCGTCATTGAATTCACAGTACCAGGTGACGCTCCTGAAAATCTTTATTATGTTAGTCAAAACGACATTGACAATAGTGGCGCATTTAATATTTTTGACATAGAAGAAAACAGCGATATAAATGTAGGTGACGAAATAATAGGCAAGAAAACATACACAACCATTGATGGATGGAATATGTCAAATGGCATGAAAGTGTATTTTCAAGGCAATGTAACACCAGCAACATATGCACAAGGTTTGTATTATGTCGAAGGTGTAGGCAAATCTATCAAACTAGTTCCAGTTAGCGATCTAGAAGTTCCGGCTATATTTACACAAGATACACAAGTACCTTTTGATGTAAACGGATTTGACCGTGTTCCGTGGAGCAATGCTAGAAGTTATGCAGGATACAAAGATTATATTTGTATAAACAGAAGAGACACTAGTAGAAATGCATGGGCAAGATACAACCGTTGGTTCCACAAATCAGTTATTGAAAAAAGTGCAAGTATTAACAATCAGCCAATAGAACTAGATCAGTCAGCAAGAGCCAAGCGCCCTATTATTGAGTTTGAACCAAACTTACGTTTGTGGAATCACGGTAATACAGCCAAACTCAATGTTGATTTAGTTGATACATTTACAAAAGACGTGTTTAGCACAATCGAAGGAACTGCTGGATACAACATTGATGGAATAGATCTAGTTGATGGAATGCGTATACTATTTGTAGCAGATACTGATAGTTTGGTAAAAGATAAAATATATCAAGTCAAGTTTATTACTCATACAAACACCACTCAAATAAGTTTGATTGAAACAGCAGATACAGATCCTGTGCTGAATCAAACTGTTCTAGTTAAAGACGGTGTGAAAAATGCTGGAAAAATGTATTGGTATGATACAACCGGATGGAAACTAGCTCAAGATAAAACAGGCTTAAATCAAGCACCAAAGTTTGATTTGTTTGATAGTAGTGGAAACAGCCTCGGTGATACTACATATTATGATAGTACAGATTTTGCCGGAAATAGACTTTTTACTTATAGAGTTGGCGAAGGCGCCAACGATCCAGAACTTGGATTTCCTCTTACATACCAAAACTTTGTAAACATTGGTGATATTGTTTTTGATTTTTCATTGCTTGCAGAAGATTACAAATACAAAGTTAACAATATTTTTACAACAGTAAGTAGTGATATTTTCTTTTTGCAAGAATACAATAATCAAACTATATCGTATACCAATGCTTGGAAAAAAGCAAACATAAAAAGCAGTCAGTATGTTGTAAGAAAATACACAGGCGAAGAACATACAAATAGATTTCCTGTAGATGTTTACAACAACAGTGCAGAGTTAACTGACTTGGAAATAAAGGTATATGTAAACAATGAATACAACCCAGATTATCAAATAGTCAATGAAAATAGAACAACTAAAGTTGTACTTTCTAATGATATTGATTTTACTGATATTGTGGTTATCAAAACCAAAAGTTCAGCAAACAAAAACAATAATGGCTATTATGAGATTCCTCATAACTTTGAAAGAAATCCGTCTAATAAAAACATTACAGATTTTACATTAGGCGAAGTAAACGATCACGTCGAAGGTCTTGTTTCTGAAGTTGCAGCATTTTCAGGCGCACAGCCAGGTATAAACAATCTAAGAGATTTAGGACCAGTTGCTGAATATGGAAGAAAGTTTGTTCAACACAGTGGACCATTAAACTTGTCAATGTATCATTTGGTTAATAAAAGCTCAAATGTTGTTGCAGCTATCAGATATGCACTAAATGAATATACCAAGTTCAAAAGACAGTTTGTACAAACAGCAACAGACACAGCATTTAATGGAACAGTAAAAGAATACGTTGATTTTATTTTCAACGAGATTAACAGTACAAAAACTGCTACTGCTCCTTTCTATAGTACAGACATGGCAGCTACAGGCGGCAGTAAAAAGATTGAATACGAAATACTTGATAATAGATTAACAGTTTATGCATTATCCACAGTGTTTAATAAATCTGCTATTAGCAACAAAGCGTTGTATGTGTATCTAAACAATCAACAGCTTGTTTTTAATAAAGATTACACATTTACTGGAAGTGGATTTGTAGATATTTCTGCAACATTAACCAATGGTGATACATTAACCATACACGAATATGATAATACTGAAGGAAGTTTTATTCCGCCAACACCTACAAAGATAGGTATGTTCCCGGCATATGTTCCTGAGATATTTGTTGATACAAGTTATCAAACTCCGCAAAAGGTTATTAGAGGCCATGACGGCAGTATTACACTTGCATATGATGATTATCGAGATGATCTAATCCTAGAAATGGAAAAGCGTATTTTCAACAATCTAAAAGTTGACTACAATCCGGACATATTTGACATAAACGATATTGTTGGTGGAGTTGACAGAAATACAAAGATCACATCGCAAGAAATCAACAACATTATTATCAAAGATTTTATTGATTGGACCAATGTTGCTAAGATTTCAGATTATACTAAAAATGACTTTATAGTACAAGGTGAAAGTTTTACTTACAACTACACTGGAAGTACAAATGATCGCAACGAAGCAGTACCAGGATTTTGGAGAGGCATTTATAGACAAGCATTTGACACCGATCGTCCTCACACACATCCGTGGGAAATGCTGGGCTATGGAATACAGCCAACTTGGTGGGAAAGTGTGTACGGACCTGCACCTTATACAAACAACAACTTGATACTTTGGACTGACTTGCAAAACGGCGTGACCAGAGAACCTGGCAAAACAGTAATAAGAAATAAAAAATATATTAGACACAACTTGTTAAAGTATATTCCAGTCAACGAAAACGGGCAGTTAATATCACCTTTGGCAAGCGGATATGTAAGCAACTTCAGTTATGCACCACAGAGTCAAAACTCATTCAAGTTTGGTGACGAAGCACCAACTGAAACAGCATGGAGAAGAAGCAGTGGGTATCCGTTCAGCTTGATGATTGCTGCATTGATTACTAGACCTGCACACACAATGGGTGTTGGATTTGATAGAAGTAGAATTCAACGTGATGTTGCTGGAAACTTGATTTACTCTGCTACCAACAAAAGAATAAGCACAACAGATTTGGTATTTCCTAAAATAAAAAATGCTGTAAGTGCAGGATTTTTAAACTATATCAGTGAATACATTAACGCAGATTCACTTTATCCGTATACTACATATGTTGACAATCTAAAACTATTGGACAATAAAATAGGATTTAAACTTGCCGGCTTTGCTGAAAAGAACAAACTAAAACTAGTATTAGATAGTAAGACTCCGTTAAACAAAGGAAATATATTTGTTCCTGACGAAAACTACAATATTGTTTTGAGAACTTCTAGCCCTCAAGATGTAGCAACTTATAGCGGCGTGATAGTTGAAAGAATTGCAAAAGGATATCGTATAAGTGGATACGACAAGGATGTTCCTTATTTTAAATATAGAAATCCAAGAGAAAATGCAAATGATCCGTTTGTAAATATTGGCGGCATTAGTGAAAGTTATATACAGTGGACTGAAAACAAGTTTCTTGTTGCTGGTAAACTTATAGAATACAATGATAGGTATTATAGAGTAAAATCAAATCATACAACTGGAGCAGATTTTGATTTGGATCTATATACACCATTGCCAAGTCTGCCTGAAAATGGCGGTAGAGGTGCTTATTTTAGAAAGTCATTTACCAATGAAATATTAACACTTGATTACGGAACAATATTAAATGACGAACAGCAAGTGGTTAACTTTTTATTAGGATATCAGCAATATTTAAAAGACATTGGATTTAAGTTTGAATATTTTAATAAAGCAACTGAATCTATTGAAAACTGGCAACTAGCATGTAAAGAGTTTTTGTTTTGGATAACACAAAACTGGGCAAACACCAGTACTTTAACATTATCACCATTAGCAAATCAAGTTGAGTTTGAGAAAGAGTTTTATGTAGTTGATAATATACACAGCAATCTTTATGGATTTGCAGTATTAAATGAAAACGGAAATGTGATTAGTAAAAACCGTTCTAGTATTTACAGAGACAACTCCAATAGATTTAGTTTAACATCAGAGGATGAAGGAATATATCTTCTCAAACTGCCGCTGATACAAAAAGAACATCTTGTATTGATTGATAATACAACAGTATTCAACGATACAATCTATGTACCTGAAACAGGATACAGACAAGAGCGTTTGAAAGTTGTAGGATATAGAACAGACGACTGGAACGGTGGTTTAAATATTCCAGGATTTGTATACGATGATGCCAAAGTTACCGAGTGGACTAGTTACAAAGATTACAAAACCGCAGAACTAGTAAAATACAAAGAGTTTTATTATGCAGCTAGATTTACTCACAGCGGCACACAGGATTTCATTTATGGAAACTGGAGCAGATTAGACAGCAAGCCTACAAGCGAACTAAAACCAAACTGGGATTATAGAGCAAATCAGTTTGCAGATTTTTATGATTTAGATACAGACAACTTTGACAGCGAACAACAAAGATTAGCACAGCATCTTATTGGATATCAAAAACGTGAATATCTTGCCAACATTATTCAAGATGATATTAGTCAATACAAATTCTACCAAGGATTTATACAAGACAAAGGTACATCAAATGCTGTTACAAAACTATTTGATAAACTTGGATCAGCAGATTCTGATAGTGTAGAACTATACGAAGAGTGGGCAATACGTGTTGGTAGATACGGTGCAACTACAAGTTACGACGAAGTTGAATTCAAACTAGATGAAAGCGAGTTTAGAATTGAGCCGCAACTTGTAGAGTTTGTTGAAACTGTAGATTCAACACGCACAGACTTGGTTTATCAATATCCAAGAAAAGATGTTTATCTTTCTCCTGATGATTACGCACACACATCATTGCCGTTAACTTCAGGCAGTGCTGAATACACTAAAACTGCTGGCTATGTTAAACTAGATCAAGTGAACTTTTTAACAACTACTAAAAACGATATGTTGGTTTTAGACATTGACAGTGTTGATATTGGAAGTTATATATGGGTACCAAAAGATTCGCAATCGTGGAATGTTTACAAACATGTTGTATCACCGGTATCAATATTATCCATTGAAAAAACAGAGTTAGGCTTTAAAGCAACCTTTAGCAAGCCTATTACATTTGTTGAAGGCGACATTGTTGGATTTAATAATGTCAATGGAGAAGTCAACGGATTTTGGATTGTACAAAATATTGGATATACACATTTTGAAGTACAACTAGACAACCCGATAACAGAAGACTTTATTGACTTGTCAGATAGTACAGTTGGAATAGTATCAGAACTATCATCACGTAGAGTATCATCTCCTGAAGATATCAACAACATTACAAAACTTTATGATTTAGATGACAACGACAGAGTGTGGGTTGACAACATTGGCAACGGAAACTTTGGAGTTTACGACAGTGACATTATACGCAGCTTTAAACAAAGTATTGCAGCACCAGAAACTGGTAGTAGAGAGTTTGGATCTGATTTATCTGTTAGCAACAACAACACCACAATGGCCGTTGGCACGCCAGATATCGACGATGGCAAAGTTTATGTATACACTCGTAGTAGCGAAGCTGTTGCATTTACACTAAAACAAACATTAGAACCATTGCCTGATCATCATGATGCAGGTGCATTTGGTACAAGTGTTGAAATAACCGACAACGGACAATATTTGTATGTAGGCGCTCCAACTGCTGCAAATGTTAAAACACGATACAAGGGTATATTCACCGAAAGAGAGAGTAATCTAGCTGGAGACTATGTAAGTCAGCGAGGATCGTTGTGGAAGGCTCTAGTCAATATTACAGCAGAAAGTAGTACAATCAATCTATTGAGTCAAGACTGGGAACTAGCAGATCTTATATCCACTGATACATCAGGCGCAAGTCTCGGATATGCAAATCAAGGGGTAGTTTACATTTACAAAAAACTGATTGATCAGTCATTTGATTTAGTAGATATTATCTTAGGTCCAGATCCAACAGCAAATGAACAGTTTGGTATTGCAATCAAATCAGCTTCGCCAAGTGACTTTCAGCATAATATTATTATTAGAAGTTTAAAAGACAACGGTCGTGTTTATTTTGTTAACACTAAGGGACAAGATGCTGTAACATCTTATGCAATTTCAAGGGGGGGGGGGTACAAAGGGGGAGGGGGGGGGGGGACGGGGGGGAGGGAGGGGGGGGAGGGGATGGTTGG
>JAAHTG010000241.1_pt5 | contig 22596 bp, 37 predicted proteins | sample 6116081 | NCBI WGS metagenome assembly JAAHTG01 (sample SAMN13939989, study PRJNA603662) | sponge metagenome | isolation source: marine sponge | host: Mycale hentscheli | place: New Zealand | collected 2005 | reverse complement strand
GAAGATGCCTTATTATCATACTATGGGAAGTTAACTGCACATAGATGCATATATAGATGCAGGGGAACAAAAGTAATTATTTGTTCTTCTGTCTTCCCAACAAACTAGTCCCATAACATCAGTGAAACAAAGCTGAATTGGAGAAGTCTTAGTTATGGGCAAAGAAGTAAGAGTACAAAAAATTAACTCTAACGTAAACAAAAGGCAGTCATCAATAGCTTAAGATATTGATAGGGTAACCACCAATAGAAGAGTGGGTAAAAATCCTGGAGTCTGCACTCTTACTTCTTAACTAATTTATTAAATGTAAGATAAGGCAGTCCTTTAAATGATGGTACTATTTCTTAATCTAGGGTGGCGTAGGACTCATCCCCTAGAGCATTTAAAAAAACGAATTTCCTCGTGTATCGAGGACGGGTGCTTATGCTCGTTAAATAAACCTAGTGATAGGTATAAAGTCTTGGAAAAGAAAAAGGCGTAGGATACTGATCTCCTATTATGTAAGCAAGCAGAATACCATCGCAATGGAGAAATCTTTGAGTGATGATAACAGTGAAGAACGCTGTTAATTGAGTGCGAAAGTACAATAGGAAAATCTGTAGATGTAGATGCAAAATAGTTAACTAAACTACTAGTGTTTTATTCATTATTAAAGGTATGGTAACAGTATCTTAAAATATCATAGACTAGTAATCTATATCGAGTAGTGTAGTATTTTGTTCCTGCAAATGGAACGAAGCTATTTTTTCAGCACTACTTGTAAACGTCTCATTAAAAATAAACTAAAATGTAAAAATAAAGGAAAAGACTGAAAACGTTTAAAATGATAAATTGCCTACTCTAGATTAGCTAGATAGTTAGCAGGCCTCCAAGCCCTAACTATGGTAAATAGTCCTTTTTCGGGAGCCAACCCGTTGAGTGTAAAGCGTTGGTCTAAGCAACCAACTATACACGAAAGATTAACTATTTGCTGAGTAATTTTGAACGTAAGGTTTGATAGCCCTAAGCTATTGGCATTGACACTATACTATTAACCTTGCAAATGGTTAGTAGTGGATAAAGAAAGAACCCAATTGAGGATAATGTTCTGAAAGTAGTGTTGTAATAGGTATAATCTCAACCTATATTTTAAATTAAAAACTATTCCAATGAAGAAATTAAAAACCATTCAAGTATCTATGAAAGAGATATATGATGCGATGAAACCTAGTGTACATCGTAATAAAAAGAAATATACTAGAAAAGTTAAACATACTAAAAAATAAATGTTATGGGATATAAAGAAAAAGCAATTATTGTTGATGTCGATGGTACATTAGCAGATATGAGAGGTATAAGAAAACCTTTTGAATGGGACAAAGTCCACCTTGATAAACCTCATCAAGATGTTATTGACCTTATTAAAGATTTAGCAAGTCTTAAAAAATATAAAATTATTATTACTACAGGTAGAGATGGTATTTGTGAACAAGATACTGTAACATGGCTACGTAAATATAAAGTAAAATTTGATGATTTTTATATTAGAGGAATAGGCGATTTTAGGAAAGATAACATTATTAAATCTGAGATTTATATGGATTATATTAGACCTAAATATGATGTTCAGTTTGTTATTGATGACAGAGACCAAGTTGTTGAGATGTGGAGGTCATTAGGACTACGTGTATTACAAGTAGCACCAGGAAACTTTTAAAAACACTGGTGGACAGTGGCGTATATTGTCCTTAATTGAATGTAGAATGAGTATGTCAGCCAAACATTCAGCCAATATTATTACAATTACGATTATTAACCTAAAAAATAAAACGATGAAAACCAAAAAAATCAGTAGTGCAATTGCTAAGGCAGTTGGTGTATTATGGATAGCTCTTTTAACAGGAGTTATAATAATATACACAACAAGCTGTTCTAGGTCAGGGAAAAGAGTTCCTAAAGTAGAACAAAATACAAATTATGTTGGAAGTGAAGACTATCATGAATTATTAGAAGCTATAGCAATCATAGATGATATGAATGCTAATGAACCTGATGATTTTTACACTGAAATGTTTGATGGTATAGCTCAAGAATTAAATTATATTCTTTACGAAAAAATATCTGAATAATGAAAAAAACATTTAGAAACTTTTTATTACTGACAACTATAATATCAGTAATAGGAACGCTTGCTCTTGCGACAATAGAGTATTTATTCGGTATAGTGCCACTTGTATATGGAACAGTAATAATTCTTACATTAGGATTTATTTATTCTATTTATATGCAAATTAGAAGTAAAATATAAATAAATGAAATTTTTAAATAAACAATAAACAAAAACAGAAACAACTACAAAAACATAAGCAACCTATGCACGATCAACTACTGCTTCTAAATTAGGAGCAGTAATCAACTGCAAAAACAAAAACAAAAAACACAATGAAGCGAAATCGACAACAGGGGGCTTTAGCAAGGCTAAGAACCCAATTAGAAAGTGGAGTGAAGACAGAAGTTGGTACAAGGGACAAGAAAGTACCATTAACTGCAAAAGACATTAAGAGAATTTCGAAAGAAATTGCTACCTTAGAGTCTAAAAAATAAGTATTATGCATTATACGGAAGCTGATTTAGACTATAAATATATCTCTGAAGCAATAAGAGATGTTACTACTCCTGAGTTAGGAATGGAATTACTGTTCTTAATAAAAAGATTCGAAAATGCTTATCCTAATTATTATAAAACTACTTATCTTAGAATGAAATTCTTAGATAAAATAGATCATCTAGAAAGATTAGATACTGTTTATATTTAAAAAACTGTTGATAACCGTATATCAACTTTAAGGTCATGCTTTAACAGTAGTGGCTGAAAAAACCTGAAAGCTTAACTGTTACAATGGAAGTTAACGTACGATGCTCTTATCGTTAACAAAAAGATTTTACAATTATTACTTACCACGGACAAAACTATACTAAAGCGCTAGATGCGTAAGGTCTGATGAGTAACATACAATAATAACAAATCTGTTTCCATATTTCAAGAGCAATTAAATCATATAAAAAATCATATAAAAAATCACAATTATGAAAACTGTTGAAAATTTAGAAAACAATGAGTGTTTATTAGTAAGCGCTAGAAAAGTAAATGGTGGAAAAGTACAATTAACTTTTGCTCAGAAAATTCAAAATCCTAATGCTAGACCTGCGTCTATAGCTGGTATATTAAATGCCTCTGACGATAGATTTAAGCAAACGGGGAAGCCAAGATATGCAGGGCAAGCTACTGAAGCAAGTGATGTTGGTAAATATTTCGGTTTAGATTTTTCTGGACTTAAAAATGTTGGAGATTCTATGGATATTAATAAGCTTGTAGAGCTTAATATTCAAATTACAGAAACTACTGAAGGTAATGAATGGGAAGTAGCAAACTTTGAGAAGTCTGCTAAGAGAGCTGGAAAAGATGGAGATTACATTCTTACACCTGAAGGTAAGTACATTTATACTCGTACTTCTGTTGTAGAAACTGCTCCTAAGCACGTATTTATTTCTGATACTGTAAGAAGTTCTGAGATGAGTGGTGCTGTTGCGTCTGATGCTATTGAAGAAGCAATAGATTTAGGATAAGCTGTATATAAGAATATCAAGAGCAGGGAAACTTGCTCTTGATTTCTATTGTATTGCTTTGTAAAAAAAATTTAACGGAACAACTACAAAATAGGAAACAAAAAAGAATCCAAAGGAAACAATCTTAATATCCTTTTATAAAAATCAAATAAATGGAAACTAAAAAACTAATTATACCCAAAGTAAAAATGGAAGATATGGGTCTTTATATAAAGACTTTACAAATGGACCATACTTTAGGAGATGCTAAAGGAATAGCAAAACTTATTACTGAACATTTTAAAGTAGAATGTACAGAAGCCGATGTTCTACATTATGAAGGCTTATTAAATCATGTAGATGATTACGAAAAAGAAAGTAGAATGATAGAATATAATATTAACCCTTTTAAAAGATATAAACGATGAAAACAAGATTACTTAAAATATTATCACTGCCGATAGGCATTGTATTATTACCGATAATACTAATTGTATATTCTCTTAAATGGATATTTTATGGGAGAAAAACTCCTTTAGATTACTTAGACGATTATATTAACTGGTTCTTTACATCATGACCTATATATATCTATTATTAATATTAGCATTCGTGTGTGTATTTATAACAGGAATAGCTATAGGAAAAGAAATGTATGACTAAAAATAAATAATTATGGTGTACTTAATAACTAATCAACGTAGTGCTTTTACTCCTGTAGGATATAGTATTACAACTGTTGAAGAGTCTTTAAAATATTTAAACAAGCTAGATTCCATAGCATTTGATACTGAGACTAGAGGTTTCGACCCGTATACTTGCGGGTTGATCTCTGCTCAGTTTGGAGATGGAGATAAACAATACGTTGTTGACTGTGAAACTGTGGATATAAACTTGTATAAAGAACTCTTAGAGACTAAAGAAATAATAATGCAGAATGCTAAGTTTGACTTACGCTTCTTGTATTATAAAGGAATTGTTCCTGTTAAAGTATTTGATACTATGTTAGCAGAAAGAATCCTTACTACTGGAGATAATAGAGCTCGAAGAGCTTTAGATTTTCTTACTTACAAATATTGTAAAAAAGAAATGGATAAGACTGTAAGAGGTTCTATTCATAGGGAAGGATTAAGCACTAGAGTAATTAAATATGCAGCTGATGATGTAAAATATCTTCACGAAATAATGCGTAAGCAAATGGTACATATTAAAGATAAAGGATTGTCTAAGACTATGTCTTTAGATAATAGTTATGTATTAGTATTAGCTTATATAGAGCACTGTGGTGTATTTTTAGATAGAAAGGCGTGGCAAAAGAAATGTGATGAGGATAAAACTGCTTTAAAAGAAGTAAAAGATGAACTAGATAATTATATACTGAGTAATCCTGATAAATTTCCTGAATTTATAAATAGACAATTAACTCTCTTTGATGAAGGAGTGAGTTGTAAGATAAATTGGAATAGTGGTAAACAAGTGATTCCTCTTATGAATAAGATAGGAGTGAGCACTAAAACTAAGGATAAAGATACTGGTTTGATGAAAGACTCTGTAGATAAAAAAGTATTAGCACCTCAAAAAGATAAATTTGAGCTTGTTAAAACTTATTTAAAATATGCAGAGTATCAAAAAGAAGTTAGTACTTATGGTGAAAACTGGTTTGATTATATAAATCCTGTTACAGGTCGTATTCATACTAATTATACGCAAATAATGAATACAGGCAGATTGTCTAGTGGTCAGAAGGCGAATAAGAAAAAGAATATACCTCAAAAACCTAATATGCAAAATGTTCCTTCTTCTGATAGAACTAGAAATTGTTTTGTTGCGCAAAAACCTTATGATATACTAGTAGTATCTGATTATAGTGGTCAAGAGCAAATAGTATTGGCTAATAAATCTAAAGATAAAGATTTACTGAATTTCTATAAAAAGGGTCTTGGAGACATGCATTCTTTTGTTGCTTCTAAGATTTTTCCTGAACTTTCAGAAGTTCCTTTAAATGATATAAAAGCTAACTATAAGGATAAGAGGCAGATAGCTAAAGGAGCAGGTTTTGCTATTAATTATGGTGGTACTGGAATTACAATTGCTCAGAATTTATCCTTACCTTTGGACAAAGGAGAAGAGGTATACCAAGCTTACTTTAAAGCATTCCCTGGGTTAGCGGATTATTTCAAAAAAGAGAAACAAAAAGCCCTAAAACTTGGTTATATAGAATTTAATGAGGTTAGTGGAAGAAAATGTTTTATGCCATACTTTGAAGAGTTTCAAAGATTGCATAAAGAACTTTATGGCGATAAACAATTTTGGTCTCGTTATAAAGCTGCAAAAGCTAGTAATAGCGATGATTTTAGAAATAATTTAAAACCAAAGGTTAGAGAATATTTTATGAAAAAGGGAGATATAGAGAGAATGTCATTAAATTATCCTATTCAAGGTAGCTCTGCCGATATAACTAAACTTGCTGGAATATATATGTTCAGATACTTACAAACTAAGAATCTTTTGTTTAAAGTACTAATGCCTAATGTAGTTCATGATGAGCTTCATTTGGAATGTAGTAAAGATAAAGCAGAAGAGTTAGCTAAAGTGCTGAAAGATTGTATGGAAAGAGCAGGAGATAAATTCTGTAAAACTATAAAATTAAAAGCTGAACCTTGTATCACTGAGGTTTGGGCTCACTAAAACATTGGAAGAAGAATACAGTGAATATCAATGTATGTTGGATACTTACCTCTTTTTAACAGGTATCTTCAGTATTGAAGATGCTATAGAAGAAGGTAAGCATCTAATATTATTTGCTATAGATCCTTATGACTATGATAAAGATGATATTCAAAATGTTATTGATTTCTTTGCTGATGTAGAAGAGTATGAAAAGTGTATAACCCTTAAAAAAATAAAAGATGAGCTCTGAAACAAAAAGTCAAATTGAAGAATTAGAAAAAAAATTAACAGGTGATATGTTAAAAGACATGAATATTCGTGATGAAATACACAAATTAGAAATGGCTGATAAAGGTGTCAAACCTGAAGATTCTCATTTTGAATGTTTCGGATGCGGTTCTTAATATAAATCAAAAAAAATAAAATGTTATGGGAGTAAAAAAAAGAGGTCTGAACGAACTCAGACAAGTAAAAGATAGTGTCTATAAATCCATAAAAACTTCTGGAAATTATAGTAAGTTCGGTCTAGCAAACACTATGATGAAACTAGGAGCAGAAGTAATCGCTTTAGAAGCTAAAAATCCAAATGATGCAGATTTTGGAAAAGCTGCTAGAGAATATATTAAAGAATATATTAACTATAAAAGAGATTATCCTGGTCCTACAAATTTATAAATTATGAGTAGATATGTTAAACAGTTAGACAATGGTAAACACATTGCCTACGGTTTTGACATTGCACTAGGATATTTTATAGATGTATTCGATGTTCCAGATGAGAATGGAGAAGAACACCTTCTTTTAGAAGAAAGTTCTGTACTCACTAAAATGGGTAATGGGAAGATGATAGAACTAATGAGTTTATATAACCTTCCTGAATCTCATATTGAACAAGTTGCATCTGATTTACCTATTACGTAATGGAGAAACTAGATAGAACTAAAAGACAACTTGTAGGTCTTGGTAAATGGAAAGCCAATAAATTTAAGGGTATTGCACAATACCCTACTGGCTTTGGTAAGACTTACACAGCTATTCTTGGCATTCGAGGAATGATCAAGAAAGCAAATATAAAATCTGTACTTGTTGTTGTACCAACAATTGAATTAAAAAAACAATGGGAACAAGAACTCAAGAAGAACAGAATCAGTATAGTTAGTGTTCTCGTCATTAACACTGCTATAAAATCTGACCACAAAGTAGATTTTCTAATATTAGATGAAATACATAGATACGCTGCAGATACTTTCAGAAGAATTTTTGAAAAAGCATCCTATAAATATATTATGGGACTGACTGCAACTCTTGAAAGAGAGGATGGATTTCATGCTATTATATTAGAATATCTTCAAGTTTTCGATGAAATAAGCGTTAACGAAGCTTTGGAAAATGGTTGGATTAGTCCCTATAAGGTGTATAACGTAGCCGTTAATTTTACACCTGAAGAACAATTAGCATATAGAAAAGCTGATAATTCTTTTAAGCATTTTGCTGCACAATTAGGTCGAGGAGCAGAAGCTTTTCGTACTGCTCAGGAATGGATTAAATCTGATAATAAAGAACTAGCTGGTAAAGCTGGTGCTTACTACAACTCTATGAGGAGTAGGAAGAAAATTTGTTTGAATAATACAAACAAAATAGATGCTGTAAAAAGCATTGTAGATTTATTTCCTGAAAGGAATGGCCTTATTTTCAGTGCTACTACTGAATTTGCAGATAGTCTTCAAGGTAAACTTGGAGATATTGCTATGACTTTCCATAGCAAGCTGAAAAAGAAAGAGCAAGACTATGTGATTAAAAGGTTCAAAGATAAGAGGACTAAGATTCGCTTCTTGAGCTCTGTTCAAGCACTGAACGAGGGATTTAATGTCCCTGACTGTTCAGTGGGTATAATTGCAGGTAGTAATTCTACTAAACGAACTATGATACAGCAACTGGGTAGGGTAGTAAGATACCAAGAAGGTAAACATGCTATTATCATTAATCTATATTCTCCTGAAACTCAGGAAGAAAAATGGATGGAAAAACGTTTAGGAGATATTGCCCCGCATTTGATTACTAACTTAACTCTTGATGAGTTTATAGCTAAATTTAATTTAAAAAATGAGAAATTATGCGAGACAAAATAATAAAGTTTATTGATGATTACGGAGTAGCATTGTTTGCTATTTTTATTTTAATATTATTTGTATTAGGACATCATTATGGATTTAAATTTAGATATTAATGAAGTTAAATATTGATACTAACAGACTGATTAGTAGAGGATTATCTGCTAATCAGTTTGTTTTATTAGCATTACTATATAATAAAGAGTTTGATAAAATCAAAAAGCTTTATGGTATAGAAGAAGCTATTAAAGTTAGAAATACATTAACTGATACTAAGTATATACTTAGTAAAAACAATGTAAAATTTAAAGAAACTATTATTAGTAACAGTAATGTTGGCAAAATGCTAGGCATACGTTCTGATAAAATTAATTTTTGGGAATTTTATAATGTTTATCCTATACGACACGGCAACCGTGTATTAAGAGCTGGTAATCCTGATAGTCAATTAGCTATAAAACATGAGAAGAAATATCTTCTTAAAATAAAGCTAAAGAAAGATCATGATAAAGCTGTTAAAGCTATTGAAGCATTTGTAGCTAAGCAACGATTAGTTGGTAAGTTACAATATCTTCCTGCAATGGAAACTGTCCTAAATAATGCTCTGTGGGAGCAATGGGAAGGGTTTATACAAACTGTAGGAGATGAAGGTGCTGATTGGAATACAACAACAATTTAAAACCAAAAGAAGATGAGTAAATGGAGATTACCACGTAAGCTTAAAAAAAAGAGGAAGTTACTTCGTTTAAAATGGGCTGTAATGTATACAGAGCCTATGCCCTTAGATAAATATTTAAAAGAATATCCAAAAACACCAGATAAATGTTTTACTTGGGATATACAAAAACCAAAAGAAGATGAGTAAAGAATATAAAGAAAAAAGATTATTTATTATAGATGAAAAATATAAAATAAACGCATATAGCTATGAAGAAGCATTAAAAATAGTGCGGCAAATGCAACGAGAAAAGACTTCGGGATGGCTTCTTGCTTAATATAAAACTAAAAGAAGATGAGTAAGGAAGAAATAAATATGATAATAGAAAACTTTATTATATACGCATGTGGTAGTGATACTAACATAAGATGTATGTTAGAAAATACGTTAGATGATTATCAAGACGTAATGAATAATGAAGGTTCGGGTTTAATGGATTGTCCATTTCTAAACTAAAAGAAAATGAGTTATCATAATACAACTAATGAGCACGGTACTAAGCTAAAAGCTAGTATTGATAAAGCTAAATCACAAGATGATATTATTCTTGAATACTTTAAGAATAATAAAGGAGTGAAATTATCTCCTTCAATGGTCCTTGAAAGGACAAAACTTAAATGCCCTATAACATCTGTTAGAAGGTCAATAAGTAATTTGACAGCAATTGGTTATTTAACTAAAACTGAAGAAAAAGCTGTAGGGATATACGGAAAGCCCGAGTATCTATGGAAATATTATAAATCTTAAAAAATGGAATTTGAATGGACAGATGAATTAGTAACAAAATTTGCTAGAATTTGTAGTAATGGTTCATACGGAGCTTATACTGGATGTAAAACTATAGAGCAAAAACTGACAAGGTTTAAGGCTTTAAATTGTAAAGGTCAAAATATTAATAAAGAAGCTATTTTACAACTTACTGGAGAACATTTTGATGATTGGTATTCAGGATTAGACGAAGAAGGTAAGAAAAAGTATAGTAAAGTATTTAACGAATTACAATCAGAGTATGGCAAAAATAAGAGTGTGGGATAATCTCAAGAAAGAGATAGATAGAGGTAAAAAGGGATACAATGTAGGCTTAACAATGGGATTTGATAGGCTTAGTAAACATGTTTGTAATATTCAACAAGGTAGATATGATACTATTGGTGGTGCTACTGGTACAGGTAAAACTGCACTTGTAGATTCAGCATATGTATTTCATCCTTATGATTATTTAAGAAATAATGATTCTTTTTATAATTTAGAAATTATCTACTATTCATTAGAGATAGAGCCCACTGTAAAACTAGCTAAATTTGTAGCACGTAAAGTCTTTGAAGACCATGGAATACTTACTAATATAAATCAAATATATAGTAAGGGTAATCACCGAATACCTAAAGAAGTATTAAATATCATAGATTCTTATGAAGAGTATTTTGATATAATGCAAGATAAAACATTGTTCTTTAGAAGCAGCTGTAGTCCTAATTATTTATATAAGGACCTTATGGGATATGCAGAGAAACGAGGTAAGTTTATAAAGAATAAGGATGGTATAGTAACAGAATATATACCAAATGATCCTTTTCTTATAACTCTTGTTATTATTGACCATATAGGTTTAATAGATGGTAACAAGGAAGACCAAGGCAATAAAAAGAAAGCAATAGATAGAGCATCAAAAATACTTGTATACTTTAGGAATATGTGTAAATATTCTCCTGTAATAGTATCTCAGTTTAATAGAGGGATAGAAGGCATGGACCGTAAGGAAAATGATTCTCAAGAACCTCAACTATCCGATTTTAAAGATACTGGCGCTACTCAGGAAGATGCAAATACTGTAATGGCATTATTTCATCCGTTTAAATATGGTATGGAGAAGCATCGTGGATATCCTATTATAAAACTACAACGTAATTATCGTTCTAACCATATACTCAAAAATAGAGATGGTATGGATGGTTTAGTAGTAGGTATGCATTTTTTAGGTGAAGTAGGTAAATTCAAAGAGTTACCACCTGCAAAAGAATTAGCAGAAAATCCTCAACTTTTAAGCAGAATAATGGCTTATGGGACAGGTAAGAAATAAGACTATTTAATAGGAAATACAGGCGTATTTTCGTATCTTTAAATAGAGGTTAAACAATTAAAAATCAACAATTTATGGCACAATTATGTTTCCTGGTTGGAAAATCAGGCATGGGAAAATCTACGTCAGGTAGAAACCTAAATCCAGAAGAAACGCTCTGGATAAACACAGATCAAAAAGCGTTACCATTTAAAAAGTTTGGAGAGAAATATAACGAGAAGAAAGGGAACTATATAAAGAGTTCTGACATGCCTTCTGTTATGAGTACTCTAAAAGAAGCTCACAAAAATTCCAAGATAAAAGTTATCGTTCTTGATACATGGACAAGATGTATGACTGATGCTGTAATGCATCCTAGCTTCAGAGCCGCTAAAGGTTTTGAGAAGTGGGGTAAATTCTCAGCATCACAATATGACTTGATAAATACTATCAATGAAAAGTTACGAGACGATATTATTGTCTATGCAATTTGTCATCCAGAGACTCATTACGATGAGGACGGATTTGCAAGGGAAAGGATTAGCGTCCAAGGAAAACAGCTAGAGAAATACTGTCCTGAAAGCTTTAGTTCTATAGTGCTATATGCAGATATAGAAAAAGCACCTGGAAAGCCTAATCGGCACATCTTTAGAACTGTGAACTCAGGAACTAATACTTGCAAGACTCCAATGGAGATGTTCGATGACGAACTAATAGATAATGATTTGACTGTCGTGACTGATGCGATTAAGGATTATTACGGGATTTAATTATAAACAACCATAAAAACGAAAAGTATGGAAAATGTAAATTGGGGTGTTCCTACCAAAAACAGGATCAAAAAGACGGAGAAGTATAATACTCCTGTCGCAACTATGACGGCACTAACAGGAAAAGGTTCTGTTAGAAGAATTTCACTTAATAAAGCTTTAATAGAAGCTTTAAATATTGTAGGAGGAGAGACTACTGTACAATTTGGTTTTACACCAGACAATAGTATCTATTTAGGAGTACGTGAAGGCGGACTACCTGTTAAAAAGAATCATACTATAAGTGAAAAAAGAACTTTTGAATATATTTCTCGAATCTTAGGCATTAATAATGACATAGAACAAGAACTGCATTTTGTAGTGGAGAATGATTATTTAACTTTTACACATGTTTCTAGTGGCAATGCTCTAGGAGATAATGAAGAAGTTGCAGATGAAGTTATAATTTTAGAAACTTCTACGGAAACTGCTGAAAAGTTAGAACAAGTAAAAGAAGAAGTAGCTGAAAATTTAGCACCTACTGAAACTTTAGACGAACAATGGTAATATTAACAATCAAAAAATAAATAAATGATTAATTTAAATGACGACTCGTTTGACGGAGGTTCAAACGTAACAATTTTTAACAACGGTACTGCAGGTATTGTTGAAAATGTAAAACTTTCAGTAAGAAAGAAAACTGCAGAAGATAAAGACAGAGCACCTGATTATAAGCTTACTTATACTGATGCTAATGGTGGCGAAGTAAATACTGCATTTTGGTATGTTACTGAAGGTACTGATTATGCTACTGTTGAACAGCAAATTCAAAAACAAGGTAAAGTGCTTAAGCATTTAATCCACGCTGTTTATGGAGCTGATTATGAATTTCCTAACTATCCTAATGCAACAGCAATGTTGGATGGAGTTATGAAACTTTTAAAAGATGGTTCTGGCGGTACTTATAGAGTATTTGCTAACTATGGTTCTACTATGGGAGTAAAAGAATATATCCAAGTTCGTTCTTGGGTTCCTTTTATAGAAGCTATGGATGTTACTGATTCTAGACTTAAACCTGGCAATATTGACGCTATGGAAAGATTAGTAGCTGATGCTGTATCATCTAACGGTGTTGCAACAGCAACTGCTGACGGAGATGATTGGTAGATTGTTAAACCAAGGAGCTCTAGAAATAGGGCTCCTTTTTTATTATAGATATGAGCAATATAAACTTAAACTCTATAGTATATAATGAAATCTTAACAAAAGATGAAATTCTAAAACATATTACACAAGAAGAAATCTATAAATATTATATAAATACTTCTGGGCCTACAACAAAAATGTGTAGTCCTTTAAGAGTAGATAATGTACCTTCATTTGGTTTATATTATCATAAAAATGGTAGTGGAACATTAATGTTTAATGACTTAGCTACTAAAGACTCTGGAGATTGTGTAGTACTTGTATCAATATTATATGGATTAACTTATCGAGAAGCTCTTCTAAAGATAGTGGCTGATTTTAATTTATCAGACTTTAAAATATCTGCAGAAAGAGTATTAAGAGCAAAAGCTCCTAAAAAGATTATTCAAAAAGTTCCTATTAAAATAGGGATAAAAAGTAGAAACTGGAAAAAGCATGATGCTAAGTTCTGGTCCTCTTTTGGAATACATAAAAAAACTTTAATTAAGTTTAATGTTATTCCTATTGAATATGTTTTTTATAATGATAGGCCTGTGAAAACAGATAAATATGCTTATGCCTATCAAGAATTTAAGGATGATAAAATCTCTTATAAAATATATCAACCTTATAGTAAAAGATATAAGTGGATAAATAATGCTAATTATAGTGTTCACCAAGGTTATATGCAGCTCCCTGATAAAGGAGAGTTACTAATAATAACTAAATCATTAAAAGACGTTATGAGTCTTTTTGATGTACTTAAAATAATAGCTATAGGATTACAGTCTGAATCAGTGATGATGAAAATGTCTGTAATGAAAGAATATAAAAAAAGATTTTCAGAAGTAATTTGTCTATTTGACAATGATATTGCTGGTAAAAATCTGTCGATAGAGTTTTCTAAAAAATATAAAGTTTCTCATTTTTTTATGCCTGAAATAGAAGGTGTAACTGATTTCTCTGACCTTGTTAAAAAGGTAGGAATAGAAAAGAGTAAAGAAATATTTAATAAATGTATAAAAAATGAAATTAAATAAAGACAAACAAATTAACTACGATAGCAGTATGGTCTTAGAAGGCCATGATGCTAATATAAGTGCAACTGATATGCACAAACTATGGGATTTACTTCAGAATCCTTATAAGAATCCTATAGGGGCTATTGTAAGAGAATATGTAAGTAATTCCTTTGATGCTCACGCAGAAGCTGATTTCATTAAGAATAATGATATAAGCTCTATAAGAAATGAGTATTCTATTTACAATGATATTTCTGATGAAGAAATATTAAAACTTAAAACACATCTTGAAGTTTTTGATAACGATGCTGTGCATGTTAAGATAGCTAAAGATGATAGTGGCTGGTATTGGTCTACTCAAGATTTTGGCGTAGGCTTATCTCCTAGTAGAGTAAAAGATGTATTCTGTAGCTATTTAAAATCTACTAAAGAAGATAGTGATAATGTAATCGGTGCTTTTGGTATTGGTTCTAAATCAGGTCTTTCTTATGCAGATATAGTTTATATACAAACTAGATACAATGGTATAGAATATCAATATCTATTACGTAAAGGTGAGAAGATGCCTAGATTAGATAAGATTTCTGAATGTAGTAGTGCTGAAAGAAATGGTACTAGAATAAAAATCTATATTAAGCAAAGTAGAAATAGATATGATTGTTTAGAATTAGAAGACGGCAGATTTAAAGAAGAGTGTAAAAAGCAATTAGCTTATTTTGATAATGTATATTTTGATGGCTGTGATGTACAGAATGATTATAAAATTCTTAGAGGTACTCATTGGATTTATAATGATTCTACTGATCCTTTTGATGGTATGCATATGTGTTTAGGCAAAGTAGCTTATCCTATTGATTGGGATAATTTATCTTGTGATAAAGTAGGTTTTCCTGTAGCTCTGAAATTTGAGATAGGAGAGTTAGACATTATTCAAACTAGAGAAGATGTAAAGTATACTCCTAGAACTAAAAAAGCTATTCTTGATAAAATAGAAGCTGTTAAGGAAGAGTGGAAGAAAAGGTGGGAAGATAATAATATACTAGATACTGATGATTTTATTCATTATGTAAAAAATAGGGATATGGAACCTGAAATTATGTATGAAGGCAATCATTTTAATTTAGCGCTTTTATTTGCAGAATATAGTTCGAATAATTATAGAAGATATAATAATCAAAATCATGCTATTTGGGATAATTTAAAGCCTTTTACTTTTACTCCTTTTAAAAATATGAATATAGAAATTCCTGAATATCCTTTCTTTGATTATGAATGTAATAAGATGATTAGAGAAAAAGGACTAAGACAATGTAGTAAAGGAAGTGTTAGAAATATATTTAAAAGTGATAGTATAGCTTATAGAATAAAAGAGAGTCATGTTGCTAAGAAAAGTAAATACATAAGAGAAGAATTAGAAAATTTCACTGATGTTTATTTAATTAGAAAAAAATCTAAAACTAGACAATCTTTAGCTAAATACAAAAACTCACTAAAGTTAAAAGATGATGATAAAGCTAATTGGAGAACTATTATAAAACTTTATCAAGATGAAGTATTAAAATCTTTTTTAAAGAATACTAAATCTTATGATAGAGTAGTAGTAGATAAGGAATGGACTAAGGATACTTATGGAAGTAATCGTAGAACTATTGATAAGACTAAGATAATTTCTAAACAATTATTAGATGAATATGTTCAAGGAAGTGAATATAGTTATCATAGAAAAGAACTTATTAAATGTGATATTGATAAATGCGTTAGACCTTTAAAGTTAGTAGCTTCTCATGATGATAGGTATTTGTTAAAGCAATTAGCTAAAATATATATAAGTAATACTTCTTTAAAGCTTCCTACATTAGGACGAAATGGCAATTTATTAGCCTATACAGTTTCTCCTACTAATATGAAGTATTTTAAAGATGTAAAAAATGTTGTAACACTAGAAAGTTTTATGAAAAAAGAAAATAAAGTTTTTGTAAGAGCGATGACTATTATGAAATATATGAAAGAAGCTGAATATGTTAATGTGAGAAAGTTTATTACTATTCATAGTGAATATTCTAAGTCTTGGAAAAAAGTATATGAACCTTTAGCTAATGAGTTAGAATTTGCTAACAAGTATATAGAAACAAATGGTAATAGGTCTGTAAATCAAAGTTATGGTTATAGTACAAGTATGTTTGAAGATAATTGTTACGAAGTAGCTAAAGAACATGATTTGTTTGATTATGATTTTTTAGATAAAGTTAAATCTATCGAAAAATATTTTAATGGACTTGAAATATTAGAATATTTAGATACTAGAAAGTTAGTAAAAGATTTTCCTTATATAGCTATTGCTAAGTATATACGCAACCATAACAAAGCAGTAAAAAGTATTAAGCAATTTAAAAAGCTTAATCCTTATTATTATGTAATGTTTAATGAAGAAGAAATAGAGTTTCTAAAAACAAATGAAAAAGAATATGAATTTGTTAAAGAGAAACAAAATGTTGAATTAAAAAAAGTAAGTTAATATGGAACAAATGAAAGATTATTTTGGAGAACCTATTTCTGTTGGAGATAAGGTTCTTAGGGCTATGTACTCAGAATTACATGTTGAAACAGTGGCAAAGTTAACACCAAGAGCTGTACACTTTGAGAGAAAAGATCGGTGGAGTATAGAAAGAGGAATGCCTCCTTTAAGAGTAAGTATAAACCATTGGTGGAGTACTAAAAATTTAATTAAATTAAAAAATGACGACAATGATTAAAGCGACAAAAATTGGAAACACTATCGTGTGTTTCATCAAAGAAAAAATGTATCAGAAAACCTTTGAGTCTGATGAACAAATCATAAGTGTTTATGAATTAATGATGAATACTAATGAAAAAAATAAAGAGGAAGTAAATAAACTTGTAGAGCTAATGAGTCCTATAAAAACTGAAGGAGAAATAGAGTTAGAAGAAGAGTTTGCTAAAAAACAATTAGAGGCAGAAAAGAATGCTCAACTAATTACTTGGATGGAAACATTATCTAGTTCTACTGTTAATAATTCTGATTTTGAGGTTAAGAATAGCGAACTTTTTATGAAGAATATTCCTATTCCTATTCCTGAATTTTTAGGTAGAAAATTTGCTGACCCTAATCTTAGTGATGAGGAACGATTTTCTTTGACTAATTTCTGGAGATTATTAGTATTAAATCCTAATGCCAAGTGTAGAGAAGATTTATATGGATTCTTAGCTAAAAATAAGATGACAATAACTCCTAGTGGATGTTTTATAGCATACAGAAATGTTGATCTTCATCAAGAAGGTAATAAAATACAAAATGAGTTTGTTGCTAAAGAATGGGCTACTATAATTAGTTTTAATAAAAATCCTCAAGATTATAATCTTTATGCAAAAAGAGATAAAGAAGGAAATATAACTAAATATTATTCAGTAGAAACTACTAAACATTTTACTAATTCTACAGGCTCAGATTATAAAGAAATTACTGTTCAAGTTCCAATAAGTGCTGATGGTACTACTGTAGACATGAAAGTAAATTCTTATGGTCAGCTTGATAATGATCAAGATCCTCATAAAGGAGAAGTTTGTATAGGCAATTTATCTGATTTGTATAGTAAGTTAACTGTGAATGATAGTAATGCTACTATTTATACAGACGGACATTCTGGACAAATGCGTATTAATATAGGAGAAGCTGTTAGTATACCAAGAAGTCAATGTGATAGTAATCCTAATGCTACGTGCTCGAGAGGTTTACATGCTGCTAACTCTGATTGGTTAGAAGAAGGTTATTTTGGTAATACTGGTCTTGCTATATTGATTAATCCAATGAATGTAGTAGCTTGTCCTTATAGAGATTCTGGTAAGCTTAGATGTTGTGAATATATGCCTGTTACTGTTATAGATTTTGATGATGATAAAAAAGTAATTCCTTTTGACTGTCTTTCTTTAGATATAAATTATGGTAAACATACTCAAGCACAACTATCAAATATGATAAGTAATGCTAAGTTTGATTATAATAAAAGTCAAAAAATAATTCCTTTAGATATTGATATTAATCAATATAAAAGTATGTTATTTGATTATAATAGAAGCTTAGACACTATGACTACAATTATTAATAATAGAGTTACGGACGTTTAAATATAAGAGTTATGGTAAGTGAAATCAAATTAGAATTTCCAGAATTTATAACTCATATTCATACTAGTAAAAATAAATCTATTAAGATAGGATATAATAAGATTTATGCTTCTTCACATTATACCGTTAGAGCTGCTTTTGTAGCGGCTCTTCACGGTTATTTAGAAAAGCATATTCCTGCTAATCTTACAATTAATACGCCTATAGAAACACATCTTAAATTATATGCTCCTATAAATTATGGAGGAGTCAAGATGCTACGAAAAGGCCCGTTAAAAATTAAGACAATAAGCTGGAAGCCTCCTAAACCTGGTTATAAACCAAATTGGGATATAGGCAATCTTGCGTTAGTGTGGTTAAAGTGTATGGATGATATGCTCATAAAGAAATGTTTGATACCTGATGATAGCATCGAGTATTTAACAAAGACTACTTATGAGTTTGTTCCAGTAAATACTTTAAAGGAAAGAAAATTAGTGTATAATATTAAAACTAGAAAATAAATGGAATATAGAACCATTAATAAACAAAACCAGAGTCTTTTGAAAGAGATTCTGAAAAGCCCTCAAGCGTATCTGAGGGCTCAGGAAAAGTACATGAATGAAGACGATACTGTACCCGCACATTTTGTGTTTGGCAATGCAGTAGACCACTTTGTTACAGAAGAAACAGAATTTACTGATAAGTTTCATATTATGGGTAACTCTACTGTTAGTGATACTATTAAAAAGATAATGGACCATGTTTTCTCTGAAGTAGGAGGTACAAAAGATTTGTATCATAATAAAGAAAACTTCTTAGAAGATTATCCTGACTCTATTGTAAGAGCATGTGGATATTTACAATATGGCCAATCTTGGAAAGAGGAAACTAGAATTGCTAAAGTTATATCAACTGGTACTAATTACTATAGAGACTTAATTAAGTCTAAAGGTAAGACAGTAATTTCTCAGGAAGATTATGCAAAAGCAGTAACATGTCATGCTTCTATGGTATCTGATCCTTATATAAGCAAATATTTAAAACCTGGACCTAATCAACAATTGATTAAGAAACAGGTAATACAATTTGAGTATAGGACAGTAGAGTGTAAAGGCGAACTTGATTTAGTCTTTATAGACCATGATGAGAAAACTATAATTCCTATAGATGTAAAAACTATTGGAACTAATGTATATAGTTTTCCTTATAACTTTTGGAAATATCGTTATGACTTTCAAGCTGCTGCGTATAGCTTTGGACTAGCATATCAGTTTGAAGACCTTATAAAGCAAGGATATCATATTCTTTCTTTTAAATTTATAGTTTGTGAAAAAGATTCTTATAACAAACCATTAATTTATACTGTTAAAGATGACATACTTAATATAGGTATGAACGGAGGTTCAAATTCTGATGGCAAAAGCTATGAAGGTTTTGAACAAGCTATCGAAAGATATTTGTTTCATACTCAAAAGGACTTGTGGGACTATCCCATGGAGTACTACGAAAATGATGGTGAATTAATAATAGATTTATGATAGATGGGATATGTAAAGTACACAAAAACGGCTACTTTTCTTTTTCCATTGTTAGGAATCCCTAAAGCTATATTCTCTTGTAATGTTAAAAATACTTTTGGTACAACTATGTTTACTACTAGATTTTATAATGCATTTATAGGAGATTGTAAAGTAGATAATTACAAAGAAGGCTTTGTTTTTGTTGTAGTTAGGGCTTATCAAGATGTAGATTTTCAATGTTTCTATGATACTATGGGAGCATTTGAAAACTATGTTGACGATTATGAACGAGGAGATTATATTGTCTTTGTTTATAGTATTATAGATAAGTTTAAAGCTGACTACAAATTGCTAATGGACGGTAAATATTCAAAAATAAGTCCAGAAGGCAAGAAAGCAGTGCTAAGTAATAATTATTTTTCCGGCAAACCTTATACTTTACCTTTAATTTTAGGTAAATCAGAGGCTTTGAAGAAAGGCTGGGAAGACAGGCTTGAGGTAGATTTATTAGATCAAGAAGTTTGGTCTATTATAACCCCTGAAAAAGAAGAAATGTGTGATGATATCCTTGAAGATTTAGTAGGGGAATCGAGTATTAAACCAAATAATATACTTAATGAGAAAACGGCATCAAAAAAGATATGACAAATTTGTAGAAAAAAATAGAGAAGTATATGATATGCATATGGCAATATATAAAAATGTTTATATAATATATATTCCTTGGACTATTAGAAATATTTATTTATGGTTAATACAAAAAGAACAAAAACCTGGATTTAGTTTTATAAATCCAGAAAACAATGAATACGAAAATTTAATTAATAACTTTAAAAATAAAAAAAATGGGAGGAGTTAAAGAATACAACACAATGACAGGAAGAACTGTCGGACAAGCTTTTGATAGGCTTAGAGAAGAATTATTAGAAGAACATGGTCATGATTATTATGCTGGACATCAGGGTAATAATGAATTAGATACTCGTAAGATTTTTAAATCTGAAGAAGAGTTAAATGAGTATATGAAAAAGCAAGAAAATAATGGAACCTATTATAAAGGAACCTCATTTGCTTATGAAATAGTGGCTCCTAAACCTAATACTAATAAAACAAAAACACAAGTTAATAGATTTCCTAATAAAGGAACTCGTAAATGGGAAACTGTTTATGTAGGAGTAGCAGATGGATACGGTGGTATTCAAGATGTTCAAATTATAGAAACTAAACAAGCAGATGCTATTGCTAAAGCAAGAGCTTATGTAGAAAAAAATCCTGATGTAAGCATTAAAATTCAAATAGGCAAAAGACTTATTGGAGAAGATGTATTATGTGCGGATGTAACTTATAAACCTTCTACTACCGAAAGAAAAGGTAAGTGGGGATTTATAGGTTGGTGTAGTTGTTAAACTTTGTGTGCCTAAATGTGAAACTCATAGCAAGGTCGTAAGTACCTCGAGAAGACTTATATGGATAGAGTTATAGCCTCTATACACAAATTATTTAATGCAGTCAGATTAACAAGCTAAGTCGACAAGCCGAAAACCAACACTTTAGGGTTCTGGCTGCATTATTTATTATTAATTTTAAAATTAAAAATATTATGGAAATAAAGAATTTAGACTCACCTGTATTAATTACAGTTGATGAAGTAAACAAAGAAGTAGTAGCTACTATTACTCCTTTCACAAATGATTTAGACTTAAACTCTATGCAAAAAGCAGTAGGAGGTTATATAGAAATTTTAAAATCTAGATGTGGAAAATATGATATTGTGGTTAATGAAGAAGGCCGGTTAAGAAACTTTCTTCATAATGATATAGCTACTGGGCTATCTGCTAGAGAATACATAGTAGGTAATGCTATTATAGTACCTGTTGGTCTAATAGATTAAATTATGAGAATAACACATTGGACAATTAAAATTACTCTAGAGAATGGAGAAGAAGAATTTTTACCAAATGCTCCTGATTGGGTAGCAAAACCTGTAGATGAATATTTAAATGCTTTAGAAAGTACTTATAAAGAAAATATTGCAGATAGTCAAATTAATATTATGAAAGATGAACAAAATAGAGGACCAGAATGAAATTAAATAAAGTTACTAGAAAGACTTTTAAAATTAGAGAGTCTCTTAGGAGTAGTGATTATATTACTCCTAGCTTTGGCTACGGTTGTTTATACAACTGCTCTTACTGTTATATGAAACGTCATAAGCCTGAAGGCTTAGATGTAGCAAAGAACATTGGAGACATACTTACAGAGGTTAATGAGCATGCATATTTTTATGCTAATGTAAAAAAACCTAATCAGACACATAGTACATATATGACTTATGATATTAGCTGTAACGAAGACTTTGCTCTTCATGCTAAGTATTATGATTGGCAACGAATATTTCAATTTTTTGTAGACCATCCTATAGCTATGGGAACATTTGCTACAAAATATGTAAATCCTAATCTACTTGACTTTAATCCGCAAGGTAAAGTACGAATTAGATTTAGTCTTATGCCACAGCATATGTCATCTATACATGAGCCTGGTACTAGTAAAATCATAGATAGAATAAAAGCTATCAATGCTTTTATAGAAGCAGGATATGATGTACATGTTAACTACAGTCCTATCATAGTATATGATGGATGGCTAAAGGATTATGAATTTATATTTCATATGATGCAAGATTATGTAGAATATAAAGACGGCGTATTAGCTGAATGTATATTTCTTACTCATAATCAAAAACGTCATGATTATAATTTAGTATATAATCCTAAAGCTGAAGATGATTTATGGACTCCTGAGATTCAGGAACATAAAACTTCTCAATACGGAGGTAAAAACTTAAGATA
>JAAHTG010000929.1_pt1 | contig 22625 bp, 19 predicted proteins | sample 6116081 | NCBI WGS metagenome assembly JAAHTG01 (sample SAMN13939989, study PRJNA603662) | sponge metagenome | isolation source: marine sponge | host: Mycale hentscheli | place: New Zealand | collected 2005 | reverse complement strand
TTGAAAGAAGAAGGTATTGATTGGACTAAAGAATATGTATGTCCTTTTAAAGAAAAATATGGCATATATAGACATGAAATAGACGATATGATTGGAACTGATAATGACTTTGCTGAGGCTTTTTGTAAAGCAAATATGAATAATTTTATATCAGTTGCTGAAGGAAATGATAGTATGATTTATAAATTAAATGAATATGGAGTTTTTGAAACTATTAATGTTAAAGAATTATGTAAGCAATATGTGGAATATATGGAAGAGTTCATGGAAGAAATAAAAAGAGGTTATTTTTTTAGAAATAAATTAAATACACCTTGTGGTGATTTTTTCATAAGACAACTTCAAGCATTAGAAGTATATTACAAAAAAGAAGGAATTACTGAAAAGAAAGGGGAGAATCTATTAGGGTTCAAAGCAACAAAACATGATGTAAAATGTGTTGATATAGCAACAAAACAATTAAAAAAAATAGAACAAAAAATGGAATTAGCAAAAAAAAATAAATATCAAAAAGTTTATAATCAAGCATCGAAAAAACAAATAGTAAATAGATGTATTGAGATATTCTTCAATCAGGATTTCTTAGATGATTGTGATACATGTAATAATCTATTAGGATTTGATGATGGTGTAATTGATTTGGATACTAAAGAGTTCAGGAAAGCTAGACCTGATGAGGAAGAATATATTACTATGAGTTGTGGATATAAAATGAAAGAAATACTTGAAAATCCTGAGTCTATACAAGAAAAAAAAAATGAATTAGAAAAAATATTGAAAAATATGTGGGAAACAGAATCAAAATATAGATTGATGATGAAAGCATTATCAAGATCATTGAGAGGAGAAGGAAATAAAGAAGAGATGGCATTCTTCTTGAAGGGTGTAGGTAGAAACGGCAAAGGATTATTAATTGATATTATGAAGGCTACATTAGGTGATTATTGTAGTAGATTAAAGCATGAATATTTTACTAATGATAAAGGAAAAGAAACAGCACCTGAATTAAAAGCAGTTGAAAAAGCAAGATTTGTTTATGTCGATGAACCACCAAAAAAATCAATATTGATTGCTGATATTTTTAAAGATGCCACAGGAGGAGGTGAGATTCAATATAGATTGTTATATTCAAATAAAATTAGAAGATTTATAATGTGTCCATTATGGTTCGCATCAAATCATACTATTCAGTTTGATAGTGATACAGGAGGTGAAAGTATGAAAAATAGAATAGTTGGATGTAATTTTCCTTTCACTTTTATAGGTAAAGGTGATATTAGATTAGAACAAGAACCCGAAAAATATAAAGTAAAAGATGTAGAAATGAAAGAGAAACTTTCATCAGGATATTATTCTTCCGCTATGATGTTATTATTGTTAGAGTTTTATGGTATTTATGAAAGTGAGGGTCTAAAACGCAAGGATTTTCCTGAAGAAATTATTAGGAATACTGCGGAATATATGGATGAGATCAGCAAAGAAAAATCATGGTTTGAAAATACTATTGAAATAACAGATAAAAAATGTTATATTTCAGTTGATCATCTATGGGAACTGTGGGGGAAAGAAACAAAAAATAAACATGGTATTACACATTTCAAAAGTAAAGTATGTGAATATTATGGTAATGAATCTATTATCAAAAATACAAGAAAAGCAAGAACGATTGGTAATTTTACTACCATGACTACTGATGATATTGAATCAGGAACTATTCCAAAAAGAGGCAAACTAAAAAGAGGTTGTATTCAAGCAACATTTAATATTGAATATGTAAAGGAATGTAAATCAAATAATAGTTATGATTATGACACAGAAACAGATGAAGATTTTTAAATTATAAATTATTTTATCTATTATTATTATAATAAATAAAATGAATTATCAAACTGATAATGTGGATTGGACGAATAATCTTGAAAAATACTTTAAAATGTTAGGTGAAAACTCACTATGTCTAAGTGTATTACATAAAGATAGTGAAGCATATTATTCAAGTAAAGCACAGAGAATAGACATACCTGTAATTATATTTTCCACATTATGTGGAAGTTTAACATTGTCTGCCAAAAACATATTTGGTGAAGAAATGGAAAATAATGCGCTCAAGTTCGTAGGAGCACTTTCTTTAATAACTGGAATCATGGGAACTATTCAATCATATTTTAACTTTAACAGAAAAGCAGAAAATCATAGAATATCATATTTACAATATTCTAAATTATATAGATTTATTAAAGTTCAAATGGGTTTGCCTCGAGGACAAAGAATATTACCAAAAGACTTACTAAAAATAGTTATGGAAAACTTTGAAAGATTAAATGAAATAAGTGGATTAATTCCTAATGTAATTACAAATAAGTTTAAAAAAAAATACAAAAAAGAAAAACTAAGCAGACCTGAGGTAGTAAATGGATTAGATGAAATAGAAATATATCGTCCTATAAATGAAGATATAATTCTTGAAGATGAAGTTTATTTATCAAGTGAAAGTGAAACACTTAGTAGTAATGAAGAAAATACTGAAGAGGTCGAACAGAAGCAAGATGATAATCTAATAGTCTAAAGGAAAATAATATCTTTTTCTAATCCTATTTTGTAGCATAACCAAAGACAATCAAAAGGACAGCTTTTTTTCATCCAGTTAGGATCTGATTGACCGGTTGTTTTATCATACTCAATAAACTTTGGTCTTTTTTTTGGAATAATAATTTGTAATTTATTTTTTAATATTTTTGAATAATTATAACAAATAGTAGAAACAGGTAAAATAAGCATGAATGGTTTATCTCTATAAACTAAAGTTTTTATAATTTTCTTTTTAAACTGAAAAGGACAATTATCAACCACTATATCACCTCTGTCATGTTCAAAAAAATCTTCGTCTTGATGTATAACTTCAAATCCTAATTCTGTCATGTGAGTAGCACACGATCCATCACCAAAAAAAGGCATAGATATAATTTTATTTTTGGGAATATAATCTTTTATATCCTCAAATATATATTTTGGAGTCATAAAATCATTATGTTTGCTGGGATTATAGTTAGTGTATGTAGCCATACTATATAATTTATTTAGATTTTATTTTAGTTTTTTTTGATTTTTTAAAATCGCAAAAAACACATTCAGGTTTATCATATCTAACCTTTTTATCCATTTCCACCTTTTCATGTAATTTTAAAAGATGATCTTGAGATAGTTTTTGAACTTTTTTAGGTTTAGATTTTTGTTGTTTATTAACTTTCATAATGTCCATTATATATAAATATTAGAGAAAAAAAAAATATAATATTAATTATATATAAATGAGTATTGTTGTTCTAACAAGTAGAGGTCAAGATCCAGCCGAGTTCGAAAATCATTTCAGTAGAGGAATTAATTTGCCAAAAAACGCTGAGATATGTCTATGCGGTGCTTCTTTAACCAAACCAGACGCAAGAGCGGGGATTACCATCACTGGAGAAAATAATGACAGTTTTCTTGTAATTTATGGGACTCCTTCACATTCAGGATATGCTCCATATGGTTCTTATAGATGTAAAGTAAAACCGGGTATTTATACTCCAACAGCTTTAGCAAGTCAAATCATAAATGCCCTAGCTGTAGGAAATTATAATAAGTCATTTTCAGCAGGAAACTTTCAAGATATACCAGTATCATGTTTAAGATTAGGATTACTATGTAATTATGATGCTACAAATGAAAAAATGAAATATACAGTCGATAGACATTATATCGATACTGTTCCTGAATTACCTGAGGATTGGCTTGGTAAAAAGTTTATAACATCATGTGGTCAGGATTTAGGAGGAAGTCCAGGAACTATTCCAGGAACTGTAGTTGCTGGTCAAACATTCAAGTTTGCTGAAGATCAAAGATATGCTGGTTTTTATCCAACAGCAACTGCTAATTGTATGTTGAAAACAGATGTTTTATGGAATGGTTCAAATGGAGCAGGAATATTATCACCAGGATCCGGTGGTCCTAACGCATTATTTCCAAAATCAACTACACCAGGAGATATTATTCCAAATTATCAATATGGTTGGAGATGGGCTGTAGTATTAGATGGTCAGGAAAATCCAAATAGTGTATTAGGTATGAGAGGTGGAATTATGAGAGGTAATAAAGTTTCTCATGAAACAGTCAATTCAGGTTATGACCATCCAAACGAGGCAGCCAATCAACATGATTTAAGATTAGATTGGGCTGTAGGTGGAGCAAAGTTTGATTTATGGTGGGAAATTACAGGATTTGAAGAAGCAGGAGCAGGAGTAAGAAATTACACGATTGAAGTATTCTATATGCCTATACCTAAAGAACAAACTGGAAATGAAGTATGGGACAGAACAAAAGCAGTCAAAGTAGGTGAATCCACATGGGTTTCACAAAATCCACCTAACTCGACCTTTAATGAGATAGTTTTTCGACCAGTAGATGGAAAATTAGGAACAAACGCAGCGGCTCCAATAGCACCATTAGCTGGAGATGCTACTAAAATGTGTATTGATTTTAGAGTAAATAGGAGCACTATGACCGACGTTCAAACTGGAAACGCAGGACCAAATAGTTTTCTTGCGACAGACAATGGAGCAGCAGGTTATGTAGCCATTACTGATCAAGGTCAGTTTGATTTATATAAAGGCTGTCCGTTATATATGGGATATGCTCATAGTAATAACACCTATCCATTATTTCCAAACCCTGAACCACATGATCCAGGTGCTATTATGATGGCAGGAATAGAACATGAAACACCAACAACTAACCTCCGCAGTATGAGCACTATTGACTATCTCGGTCCTGAAAAATGGATTAATGCCGATCAAGTAGCAGCAGAAACTAATTTTTCATTCCTACCAGTTAATTTTGTTTTTTCACCATTAATAGAAGGACAATCAATATATCGTGAGATGGCAATGGCTGCTTCAACAAGGTTTTCAAATATCGCAGCAGCAACGGGATTTACGGAACGAAAAATCCATCAATTACAATCAAGTGCCTCGCAAACAGGATTATCGAGTGATTTTGCTGTAGCAGATTGGGAAAGTGTTGCTCCATTGGCTGTTATTCAACTTCCAAATGTTGCTATAGATGGTGATTTAGGTGGTGGTAATTCTGTATGGGGTGGTTCAGTAAGTGCTAATATACTTGGTGTAGTTCCAACAACAAGCAGCGGCAACCTATCGATACGATCAGCATTTTATGAACCATCAAATGAGAATTGGATAAAAGTTAAAAATCTTGGAGCAGACAGTTTAGACCAAATCAAAGTAAAAATCACAGACACTACAGGAAGAAAACTAACAGGATTAACACCTGATAGTAATATCTGGATTAAGATTAAATGCGGTAGTGATGGTTCAAATCTAACACTTGAAAAACGAGGAGCAGTTAATCCAGTTGATAGACCACCAACAGCGATTGATGGAATATATCGTAATTATTAAAATAATTTAAAAATATTTTTTATATAAATAATTAATTTTTTTCATAAAAAATATTTTCTGTAATAAATATATATGAGCGGACATGGAAAAGTGTTTGATGAAAACATATCAGGATTACCTGACTTGACGATTGAAGTAGATCCTGAAAAAATGATGGACAAAACAATCGTAAATGAAGATGATATAATTTTAGAAGATGAAGAAGTTAATGAAAGGTATATGAAACCAAGTGAAATATTTGTCATGCGACAAAAAAAGAAACAACAAGAAAGGTTTGATGAAGAGAATCTGGAGAGAAAAATGAAAAATGTAAAAATAAATGAAGAAAATAAAATTATTGAAAAAAAAAATAATGAAAATATTGGGATTTCAAAAGAAGAACCTCAAACAAATATCGATTTAGAAATAAAAGAAGAGGAACCTGTAAAGAAAACACGAGGAAAACGAGGAAAAGATAAAAAAATTAGAAAAAAAAGGGAGATGACTGCTGAACGAAAACAACAATTAGCGGATGCGAGAAAAAAGTCCTTAGAAGTTAGAAGGGCAAAAGCGGAAGCAAAAAAAGCAAATAAGATTACCAGAAAAGAAGAGCAAATTAAAACTGAACCAATTCCAATACCTCCACCTCGTGTAGCGCAAATAAAAAGTCAAATGAGTTTCGATTATTTTTGCGATCTTATGGATAAATACGAGGAAAGAAAAAGAAAAAAAGTATCAGTTTCTCATGAACCACATCCAAATAAAAAAATACCATACCATCAAAAACCAAGACCACCTATTCAAAAAGTTCAAAGGGCAAAAGCTTCAATACCACAATCAACAAGAAGGAACGGAAATGTGAAAAGGGAAAATGTAAAAATAACACCACAATTAGAAAGTTTTTCTGCTTATTCTATATTAAAAAATCAAAACAAAAATATTCATTCTTCAACATGGGGATATTAAAAATAAAGTATTTATTTAATATATATGAATATATTGAATAAATTACCTATAGAATTAAAAAGAAAGGTAATATCTTATCATGAAAGACCTCCTCATTATTACGCTATAAAAAGTGCTCCATTTCCAATAAGAGATAGTTTATTATTTTTGAACATGGATCCAACAATTCTAAAACTTAATTTAGATTTATTAGATGACGAGTGGAATGAATATTTATTTGGCGAACAATAAACTTACCTGTTTCAGTTTGAGGAGGAATATATTTTTTAACAATAATATTATCTTTGTCTATTGTTTCAAAATTATCATCAAAATAATCTATATCATTTGAACTCATATAATATATAATAATATAATATTTTTCTTAGTATTTAATCAAATCGAACTATAAACATACCAGTTTCAGGACATGTTTCAGGAGGAACATATTTTTTAGTAGAAATAGTTGTGCTTCTTTGTGATCTACCATCACGATTAGATTTTTTAACAACAATATTTGGAAGATTATCTTTTAATTTAAAAAAATAATCAAAATATCCATCACTAGAACTCATAGATGTCATTTTATAAAAAACATTTTTATTGTAATTAAGTGTTGAAGAAACTTCATAGTCATATTGTATATTATCTTTTGGAATTATAAATCTTCTTTTATTTTTATAATAATAAAATCGTGTCCATTCTTTGGGATTATTTTGTTTATGTGAATATTTCGCAACTATTTCAGGAGGACAAAATATTTTCATTTCATCAAGTAAATCGGTTTCATTAGGGTTCATATAATATTACAATAGAAAAAAATATTAAAAAAAAACTGATTTTTTTTTCTATCTCTATTATAAATAGAATGAATAATGATTTAACTATCTTACCTATTCAACCCCCCGAAAGTGAAAAGAAACAAAGAAAAAATCTACATCCAAATCTACCTGATGTTTATAAGGGACAACTTCTCGTTTGCGCTGCTCCAATTAGATCAGGAAAATCGGTTTTATGGAATAACATGATTTTAAATCCTAATTTTTATTGTGATTGTTTTCAAGATGTTCATATAATTTCAAATACTATTTTTAATGATGCTTCATCAAGATTTAGTGCTGAAAAATATAAACATACTTGTTATGAAATGTATAGTGATGATGTAATTACAAATATTGTTAAAAAACAGCGTGAAAAGAAATCAAGTGAAGGTGATTCAAGTTTTGCTTTAATTTTGGATGATATATGTGGTGATTTAAATAAACACGGACGCAAAGGTGGTAAGGCAATACATTTCGCAACTCGTTTTAGACACGCAGTCAATAAAGGAGATCCTGTTTTATTCATGATAAATAATCAAAAATATAATGATATTTCAACAATAATTAGAAACAATATGACGGGACTTCTTCTTTCAGGAAATACAAAATCAAACAAAGAACTTCAATCAATTAAAGAAGACATTGCTGACACATTTGGCGGAAATGCTGCTTTTGATAGTTATATGGAAGAAGCTAGAAAAACACCTTTTTCATGGCTGTATTTTCGATTAGACAGCACCCCCCCTGAAGTATATTTAAACTTCAAAGATAAACTTTATCCTAAATAAATTATCTAAAAATTATTAAATAAATATATTTTTTTTATCTTTATTTAATATAAATGAATAATCCTTTTGCGTATCAAAATGATTTGAATGCTTTTAGAGGAGCAGTGGCTAATGAACAAAGTAGTTATGATGCTAAAATAAACATTCTACAAAATACACAATTAGCCAAAAGAACTAAGGCGATTGGAAGGGCAAAAGAGTTTGCTGAGAAGGGCGAAGAATTGGTGAAACAAGGTTTAGAAGCAGCAGCTGTTCCACATCTTGGTAAATTAACCTACAAGGGGGCGAAATCTATTTATAGTAAAATTAGAGGAAGAAATACAGCATCAAGAGAAGCAGGTGATGAAGACCTTACTGAAGGTGATGGTAATATTCCAGGTTCATCTACAACAGCAGAGGCAGGTGAGGGAGATGCTGTTCAAAATGTTTCAAGTGAAGGTGGAGGTGAAGTTGAAATGACTAATTTGGCTGAGGAGGGAGACAGCGCTGGAACGGAACTACAAAGCATGACACAAGTCGGTGGAAGATCAGGTTTCCAACCAAATGGTGCTGAAGAAGCAGAAAGATATGAAAGTGAAGGTCTTGGAAATGAAACTATGACTGATGAACAGATGAGTAATGTTAATGAAAGGTCTGGAATGAGGGCAAACGATGTAGATGCTCCTGAAGAACCTGGACAGGTTAGACCTCGAGGAAATGCTGTTGAAGACCAAGATGCTTTAGGTGAAAATAGACCATCAAGTGATAATTTAGGTGAAGATTTGGCGGAAGATGCTGGAGATGCTGAGGATGCTGGTGCTGACCTCGCATCCGGTGCTGGAGATGCTTTATCAGGAATTGGTTCAGGTGTTGAGGCTGCTGGAGCTGCTGCTACTGGTGCTGCTGAAGGTGCTGCTGCTACTGCTGAAGGGATTGCTTCAGGATTGGCTGAGGCAGCTTCTGCTACAAGCTGGGTGCCTTTTCTCGGTGAGATTCTCGGGGCTGCTGCTGGTGTAGCAGGGTTAGTAGGCGCAGGCGTCGGGGTGTATGAGGAGGTCGCTGGGGGTGTTCAAGAAGGACAAGCAGAGAAAATACCTGGACAATTAAATAGATCTCAATTACCCCCTTCCTCAGTTGCTGGAGGATATATTGCTCCATTACAATCATCAGTTCAAATGTAGATTTTTTAAACAACGATAAATAAATTAATTAATATAAAAATTAATTTATTTTTTTTTCTATTTAACTATATATAAAGATGACTACTCCTACAATAGCCAAAAGTGTCTTGACAGATAGAAACTCTGTCTATAAATCACGAGATGTTATAGAGATATTTATTCCACCTGAAGATGTTCCAATTCTTAATCCTAAGGAAACATATCTTAAAGGTATTGTCCAACTATCAGGAAATAGTTTAGCACACCCCGATCCTAGAGCAGGTGTTCATTCACTCATTCGTGAAGTTCAAATATACGACAATAATGGGCAACTTTTAGAACAGTTGGAAAATTATAATGTTTGGACTGCTCAGTCATTCCACTACAATAAAACACCAGGTCTTAACAATCTTCGAACCCTTATGGAGGGACAGGATAAGGTTGAGGGAACATTTCTTTCTTCTCTTTACTGGGACGCACCAATTGGAGGTGATATTACTTATAAACCAGTTCAGTTCTGTATTCCACTTCACATGAGTGGGATACTCGGCGGGGACAGACCTTTTCCTAGCATTTTGACTGGGGGTTTAAAAATACGCATAACCCTCGAAGATAGTGCTAGAGCATTAACCGTCTTATCTCAGGTTGGTGTGGCAACACAGACAGGGGGCGCACCTAACTCAAAAATTACAGCAACTGTTCCAAATGCTACTCAACTTGGAAAACTTGTTCATTCTACAGCAGGACTAGGAGCTGATGGTTCATTCTTTGAACTTAAGACGGCTATTCCTGCGGGTGCTCTTACTTCAGTTGTTCTTCAGGAAGGAGCGACTACAGCACCTAATACTTCTGCTACAGAACAAACACTATCATTCCGTAAGGGTATGAAAATTGGTGTTGAAACTGATGCTGGAGATATGCTTTGTCTTGGTGATATTACAGGAATCACTGAGGCAGCTGGTGTCTATACTTGTTCCTTTGCTTCTTTAGTTATTGCTGCTGGTGATGTTGCTGCTGTTGCTAAGAAGGTATTTGTCTATGGTGGAAACATGACTGCTGATTATGAAGTTCGTAATATTGATATGGTATGCTCTGTTGTTCAGGCATCTCAAAGTGATTTAAACGCTATGGTTAGTAAAGTTAATAGTGGAAGTGTGAAACTTGATTATGCTACTTTCAATATTTATCGTGATAATCTTAATGCTCGTGTTAATCGTCCAAATATTAATTTCAGCACTACAGAGCATCGAGCGATGAGTATTGTCAGTTTTCCTATGGATACTTCTAATGACCTTCTTGTTTCTAATTACAGACCAGTTCGAGATGGTCTAACATCTTATCAATATAATATTGCTAATCGTCTTACACCTAATAGACGAGTTGATACAACAAGAGTTGGATCCGTTCAGGACGGATATGGTTGGAACGCTGTTCATCAGCACGAGATAGAGAAAGCACTTAAGAGATGGAAAACCCCTCCTCGTTATTTATCATGGAATAAGGAAGCCTTTGGTATTGGTCGCCAGTTGGCTAAGGTAGGTCATAGTTTTAATGCTAATGACCAGGATGTTCGACTTAATATGGAGTATTCTACTGCTGCTGCTGATAATACGGTTGAGAAACTTCTCAATACATGGGTTTATCATATTAGAACTCTTGTTATAAGTCCTGGAAGTGTAGCAGTTGTATATTAATTTCTTGCGTTTCTTGCGTTTCTTGCGCTTTTAAAAAAAAGTGTTTTGGAGATTTTATTTTTATTCCAAAATGATAGGATTTCATTCTAAATATCAGCCACCCTGAAGGAGTTTCCAAAAAAACCGCAAATATCGCAAGTTCTGTTTAAAAATTATTTATTAATAAAATATAATCTAATTAATAAATAATATGCCATACAAAATAAAAAAATATACTTTAGATCAAGCAAAGAAACATGGTGTCATTGTAAAACCATCAAAAAATCCAAAAAAGAAAATAGATGTTTTCAAAAAAGTAAAAGAAAAAGATGGAAAAGAAGTTTTAAAAAAATTAGCATCGGTTGGTGCCATATCGTATATGGACTACCCTTCGTATATGGCTGCTGAAAAAAGAGGAGAATATAAACCAGGATATGCTGAAAAAAGAAGAAAATTATATAAAAAGCGTCATGCTAAAGATAGAAAAAAACCACGCACTCCAGGATGGTATGCTGATAAACTTCTTTGGTAATTCACAAAAATAAAATCTAAAAATAATATTAATTAAAAAATATTTTATCTTTAATTAATATAAATGTCGCAACCAATATCGAGTATTAAAAAGTTTGAAATCGCTCCTATGAATCAATCATCGGGAGCCGCAACCTTTAGTTATACCAATGGTAATCCTTTGGTTCAGTTTCAGGTAGGAGCCGCAGATCTCTATTTGATGAGTTCTACTCTCCGCCTTAATTTCCGTCTTCAGTTGAAAGATGGAGCAGGAAATACACCAAATAATAATAATCAAGCAGGAGGTGGTGTTCAAGAAGTTCTTATTAACAATAAGGTAGGAGTAGCAAGTGTTATAGACAATATCACAATTACTAATTTACAGAATAATGTATTAGAATACTGCCGTTCATATCCTCGTCTTTTAGCAACCATGATCGCAAGTGGTGCTTCTTTCCAGGATTATACTACTTATTTGTCTCAGCAATTTGCCGCAACTTCTAATAAAGAAGTTCAGGGTCGTCTATGTAATACAAGTGGAAAAGCAAATAGATCTTTTATTGAAGTTTCTATGCCTCTTCTCTGTGGTGTCTTTCTTAATGGTGAAAATATTCCACTTTCATTTGAGAATGGAACCGGTGGTATGGTCATCAATCTTCAACTAGCTCCATCTATTCAGGCTCTTTTTGGAGGTCAAGCCAATACTGTAAATAGTCAGTATGAACTTAGTCGTGTATCTCTAACTGGTTCTTATGGTGTTCCTGAAGGAGGCAAACTTCCTCCAATCAAAGCAATTCCATTCAGTGCTTTCCAGTCATTCTATTCTGTAATCAACAATGGAGATAATACGCAGCAAATTAGTCCATCTCTTTCCGCAGTTGTTTCTACATTCACTAACTTCGTTCCTACTGAACATATATCCAATTATGAACAAGATGCTTACAAAACAACTCCTCTTCTTAATAAATCTTCCGCTGCTGGAACTCCTCAGGTCAATCTTGCGCCAATTAGTGGTGTTGATTTTGTCCGTTCCGGAATTAAGTATCCTCTTCAATTCAAAATCGATGAGAACAATATTTTAATTCGTGATACTGCTGCCGCCAACAATAATCAGTTCTCAGGTTCAACATTTGAGGCGCAGCGTCAGTTATACTTCCAGTCTGCTCTTAGACCTCTTAGAAATACTACATCATGTCTTGGTGGTGCTAATAGTGAAGGGTTGAGTATTGCTAATGGAGATAATCACCATAACTCAGTATCGGGACAATCAACTGCTATAACCGCAAATGGTTTCCAAAATGTCTATGGTGTAGGTGTTAGATATGATGCTTTAGGAAATGGTTCATCTGCTTCATTCAAGGGGAGACCCTTCTCCATGCGCATCCAGTCTAAACTTGACGGAAATAGTCCTATGTCGGCTTATACATTCTTCCTTCATAGGGGTATGCTTAACTTTGATGATAATGGTGTGATTTCTGTATCAACTTAACTGAAAAAAATAATTAATTTTAAAAATTATTATTTATTTTTTTATATTTAATATATATAAATGGCTGATTTAACAAAACAAATTGGTATGTCTTCTATGGAGGCTCAAGATCAAAGAGTAGAAACTATGATTTTGGAACCTTCCGCATTCTCACAATCTCAAGTTCGTTTTCTTATGCCTCAACAGGGTCTATTAAGCGAAGATGCTTTTCTTCAGTTTAAAGTTTCAGCACCAAATGGAACTGACGCACCTTTCAGTGCGGGTGCTTTATCGTGTATTCAACGAGCAGCCGTCTATTATGACAACACTCTACTTGCTGAAACTGACCAGGCAGGTATTCTACTTAACTTGAAACAGTATTTCGTTGATCAGGATATTCGCAACCAAACTTATCAAACTAAAACAGGAGGATTTACAGGTCTTAAGGTAGATGAAGCAAATACTGCGCCTGTTAATACTCGTGGGCACTTTATGCCTGAAGCACCAAGAACAGGAGCTGGAGCATATAATTCAGGTCTTGTAGGTCTTATCACAGAAGATGATGGTGCCGGAGCTATAAATGTTAGAAGAGAAGGCGCATTTGCTCTTCAAAATGCCGCAGATAGTAGTCCTGAATGGTCCATTCCGCTTCGATGGCTTTTCGGCTTCATTTCTCAATTACAGATTCCGTTAGGTCTTCTTAATGGTCGTGTAAGTCTTCAAATAGACTGGGCTGAAGATTTGATTGGTCTTAGAACTACTCCAAGTGCTGCTGTGCCAAATCCAGCCGCAGCACTTCCTTGGACTGCTGGAAGTGTTATTAGTGAAAGTTCATGTAAATTAAGTATTGATTTGATTTATTATGATGATATGCCTGGTAAAGTAAGTCCTATGGATCGTATTCAATCTCAGTTAGAAAAAGGTATTGAACTTGTCTATACTGATTACATTCAAGTAGAGGAGTTTATTCCAGCCCTTGCTGCTGCTCCTACTGCTCCTCAGGTTCAAACAAAAACTGTAAGACTTAACTTAGATCACCAAATAATTAGAAATCTTCTTTTGGCTTTACCAAGACAGGCAGATTATGCTGGAACGGCTGGAGTAATTAATTCTACTCATGCTTCTAATGCTATTTTAGGTGATTTCAGTTCAGCAGCATCGATGGGTGAATCAACTCTTCAGGTCAAAATCAATAACCAAAATCTTTTTGTAAATGCCCTAGATATGGATTGTAAAATCTTTAATGAACTTTCACAGGTTCTACCAACTCCATTTAAGGCTAATGTAGGTCTTACAAGTAATGTTGGTCAGGTAGTAGGTGCTAATCTTCAATATAATAATGCTCAACTCGCATTTCCTAATAGTAAATATATTATGGGACATAGAGCAGGAGGTTTATCAGGTTTCAACGCCTATGACGAAGCAATGCCTGGTTCAGCAGGTTATATGGGAGTAAATCTTTCACGAACCTATGATAATGTTCTAGGAGCAGGAACATCAATTGGTAAAGCACCTGTAGAGATTGACCTTACTTACACTTATACACCAAGAAAGTTCAAACAGCGTCGAATTGTCATATTCGCAGAGGTCGAACGCATGATGATGATTAAAAATGGAACTATCTATGTTAGTGGATCTTAAATAAAATAATTTAATTATTTATTATCTAATTATATATATAATAAATAATGGCTACTAATACAGCAAATTATTCAACTACACAAACTTTTTTAATAGAATGTTCAAGGGCTGATAGTTTAATAGATACAAAAGAAACGGCTGATTATAATTCAAAATGGTCAAATGCTACTAATTTTAATCTAAAAAGAGGAGATGTTGTTTCCGTCGAAGCAATAACATTGTCGGCAAAAAATGCTTCAGGAGCAGGAACTATAGAGTTTTCAGGGGACAAAGTGTTTATAGATGGAGGTGAAAAGGACTATTGTGATAATAAAGTGCTTTTAGAAGTAATGTTTTACATGAATAATAATAATACATATTCAGTAGGATTACCATTAAACCATCCTGAAGGGGGCTTTAATAATATAACAGATAATAAACCTATGCCTGTATATAACCCTACTGTAAATCAATATTATTCTGGTTTTCCAAGTTCATTTATTAGTGATGGATATATGGTAAATAAAGTAGATGGTAATTCAGTCGAATCAGCAGTTGCTAATGGTCAAAGTTATATCATTTTTGCTTATAATACTGGAACAATTGGCGCACCAGTATATGTATCTTCAGTAGCAAGTAGTCCAGCAGGAACAGCAGTTGCTTCTATAGTTCTAGCTAAGGCAGGAGATCCAACCTATACAGGGACAAATGTAGGTCTAAAATGTAATTTCGACGGTATTAGAACAGCAAACGCAACATCAGTAGATACGAATGTGAATATTTTTCCAGGAACTTTAATGGCTATTTCACATGATACAACAGCGGCACCTTTACCTGCTAATTATGAAACTTTTGATTTTACAATTATACCTGAAGAGGTTAAAGAAATAAGGCAACAACAAATAAGTCCAGCAACTGAAAGGGTTGAAGTTATTTTTGATACACCATTTCAAATACCAGGAAAAGCATTACCAGCAAAAACGCCAATTGCTATAGTTCCATCAGCAGTCGATGGTTCAAGTGAAATGGGAAATGTTGCTTATGATAATACAGACCAAACAGGGATGGGGACGAACTCTACTTATAGAAGATTAAATAGAATGTTAAACTTATATGCTAATCAAATTGGAGAAGCGGTAAGTGGAACTTCTGCTGGATCATTCTATAATTTGTTTCCAAATACAACTTATGGAAACGGAAGCGATAGAAGAGCAACTGTGGCGTATGATCACGAAAATAATAAACAAGGTTATAGAAATGGAAGTATCCGCAATGAGTGCGATGGAAAACCGTATATATGGACACGAAATGATTATTTTGGTATTGGAGCACAGAAGAGAAATGGTAAGGGATTTATGCCAAAATTAATGCCGATGACCGCATTTATTCTTCTCGAGGCTGATGAATTATTTACAGATCTAACCACACTAGCTAATAAAATTAATGATAAATTACATGAAGCATTAGCACCATTTGATAATGATATTTCAATCATGGATAATTATTTAACTAATAAAGTTGATGAACCAGTTCCACAATTTAAAAGTAGTTCAGTTATTCCAAGAGTGAATCAGTTTGGATATTATGACCCTGATATATATGATACATCATCTTACATTTATAAAAAAATCCATAAAGCATTATGGACTGATATTTTACCAGTAAAATATGGTGGTATGACAAAAGTTCAACCCGCTAATTTTCAGGTAGGAATTGATTTAATAGATGAAGGAATTGGAAGATTACAGGCAGATATAGGTAGTTATGATACATGGAAAGCAAATTGTTATTTATCGCACCCTGTAAATTATAATACTTATGATAAGGAAGGAAGGTTCGAAAATACAATCTATGGGAATATGGGATATAAGGATATGTATAAAATGATGTTTGGCGACCGCATGATGAGATTACCAGTATATGAAATGAATGCTACTACATTTGAAAGTGGCAGTCCAGGAGCATTTAGAAATATAGGTAGGTCTGTTTTAATTAATACCAAATTAACATATCAGTTTGCTACAAGCAGAACACCTCCTCCTCCAACAGGATATTTACATATTACTAATCTTGAGCGATTTCAAACATTATTTTTTAATATTAAGTTTCCAACTTATTTTATAGATGGTGATGGTAATAAACAATTAAATTACGATCCTGAAATGTGGAATGATTTTGCTGAGGCACTAAGAGATTATGAATTATATACAAATAAAGATCCAAATACAGCAGGTCGAGATTATACTGCTCAAAAATTAGATTATAATGGTTGGGCATGTCCTCTTGATGCTGGAATTACAGATGACCAAAACTCAGTTTATACAACTGGAAAAACAACGAATAATACACCACTGAACCCGACTTGGATGCGTTTTCCACCAACAGCAGCATCAACAAATACAGACCCTAATTATGGCACAGCATTAAATACAACAGCAGCACCAGGAGATGTTGGCTACAGAGAACTAATTTCACCTGCTTATTCTCAAGCTATATTTGGAGATGATTTAGTTGATTTTGATTGGAATAGATTATGGAATGCTTATCGAGGTATTGGTAAAGTAAGTATGATGAGTAGGTTTGATCCAAATTGGAAGCAAACATCAAAACAATTTGAGGATATTGTGCCTGGACAAGAAGACCCTGTAGTTAAATTAATATTAGATGATGAAGAAACGCAAGAAGGTTTATTAGATATTGAGTTTATTCAAAACCTTAATATAGGATTTTATCCTGCCAAATATGTTGATGCCGACGGTAATGATTTAATTTGTTGTGGTATGAGAGTAGCAACTGATTATGGTAAAGATTTCAATAATTATGATACATCTACATATCAATTAGGTCAATTGACTTGGGGATTACCAATGGGAGTTAGTAATTCATTTATGGATAATCATGGCATAGTTCCTATGAATGGTGATCTAAGAAATGCTATTGATCCATTAAAACATTCTAGTAGTGGTTCATCAGTAGAACCTCCTGCTATGACTTATATTCAAAATCAAACGCCATTTGTTGTGATGGGCGCAAATAACCCGACTTTTCAATATAACGCACCAAAAAATAGATTCGAGTTTATAAATCTTCAAACTGACAATCTTTTATCATCATTAAATCAAGCGGCTGATGCGCCACCAACAAATCCTCAAATAGGAGAAAAATGTGGAATAATAAATGGTCAGCAAAAGGACGCAGTATTTAATATACCTAATCCTAAAACAGAAGCAACATCTGCCGATAATTATACTAATCCAATGCGAAATCAAGGTGTTAGAGCGGAGATTGGAGGTGTTTCAATATTTAAAGTATGGTTATGTCCTCCTGATTATAAAACACCTGAAAATATAAATCCTGTAAATTATTGGAATAATTCAACACTTGAAAAAACTGAAGAAAATAGACAAGAAATAATTAAGGGTTGTATTAAGGCTGATGATGATAATTGGGAAGGTTGTTTATTGAATAGATTAGGATTTAATGTAGAAGATTTATTACCACGATATGGTCGTCAATATAATAGATTTTCACCTGATACTTATAATAATCCAAATCCAAATATTCTTCAAAATGCTACAAAACCATTAATTTTAAATAATGATTTAAATCCTGTTATTAATCCAGCAGTGAATCTTTACTTTACAATACCAGCTCCAAGCACAGGTGATACACCATTAGGTGTGCCAAAGTTTTTACATGGTTTTAATGAAAATCAGGAAGTTATAACATCATTACAATCATTACCACTCGAGGCAAGTAATTCACCATTACTAACTAATTCATCATTCTTTTTGATTTATAGTGATGTTGTTGCTGAGAGAAATTATCAATCCGGTTCAACACCTTTACCATGTGTTTTCTATGCTATGAAGAATTATTCAAATGGAGGTTTCCTTTACGCCTATGGAAGTAATTATAATATTATGGTCAATCAAGATCGATTACTAAGTCAAATTAATACAGAAATTAGAAATCCAAATGATGGAAAATTAGCAAAATTATCACCTAATTCAACAATTATTTATAAAATCCAAAGAACATCTGTTGTTCCAAATCCTGATGTAGATGTATTTGGTAAGGCTACTATTGAACAAAAACAACCTGATCCAAACAAAGAAGAATTAGATAAAATATTTGCGGAGGAGAAGAAAATAGCAGCAAGAATAGGAGGTTCTGTTCCTTCAGCATCAGCAATAAGAGTAGGAGGAGGTAGTGGCGTTGGTGATAGAATGAGATTAAGAATACGAGAAAATGTAAATAGTCATACACAAAGTGTTGTTGGAGGTGATGCTCCTCAGCAATTAGGAGATGGTCGTGGTGAAACTAAAGAAGATGTCAGTGTTTTTATGACGAGAGATGAAGCAAGGGAATTAGAAGAAGGAAGTCGAGTTTCAGCAATACCAACAGGAATTGAAGATAGAGCATTAAGATTGGCTGTTCAAACATTATTGAATAAAATCAAAGTTCCGCCAACAACGATAAGAGGAGAAGATGCTAGATCATTAGTAAATGCTATAGTTGGTCTTTTTGGTAATATTGGAAGAGGTGAAATTAATTTAGACATGAATACCTATTGGATTGAATCAGGTGGTAATAGAGAAGAGTTTATTTCTAATTTACTTAACGATTTAGTTAAAGATGTTAATATCGGTGCGAGAGGTCAATTATTGCGCGCAAGAGGAGGAGGTCAAAGGATTCGTAGTCCTGATGTAGGTATAGTATTTTCTACACCTGAAGGGTTAGATAATTTGGTTGATATGGTGGAAGCTTATTTAAGAGGTGATTATCCAGAAGGTCAGGAACAAGAGATGTTTGAAGGCGATGTAAGGGGGATAATTGATAGGGGTCAAATATTAGTTGAAGTTCCAGCAGGAAGGGATTCACAGGGAAGACCTGTTAGTGGCAGAGGTTATGAAACATTAAATCTTTCTGCTCAAGGAAGGGTTAGAAGTTTAGGGAGTGGTGAAGAACCTCAATATAATCCTCAGCAAGTATTTAATCAAATCATGGCTGATCCAGGTTCAACAGGAGCTGCTTCAAAAAGAGATGATGAACCTCGAGCACCTCCTCCTCCTCCTCCTCGTGAGGAATCAACACAAGGTGAGGTTCGTAGGGGAGGTGGAGATGAAGCACCTAAAGAAACAGCAAGTGAATCCACCGAACAATTTACCGAAAAGAAAGAGGAATAATATATTATAGTTTATAAATCATTTAAAAATATAATATTATATATATATATAATGGAATTGAAAAACTTAATTCATGCCGACGCTATTGACGATGTTCATATCGTATTCAAATGCCCTCATCACCGTCGAATAACATATCATAGACACGGAAGCGAAAAGAGTTTATGTAATAGACACACTCATAGGTCTTCTCATTGCGAACATCTTGAAGACTATTATTTAGTCATTGATGATGATACTGTTAGAGGAACTATTAAAAATAATAGAATACTTAAAAGGTCTTTGGCATCGATGGAAAGATTACATGCTAAACAAATCAAAAACCAAAATAAATAATTAAATACTAAATATCTTATTTAATTATTTTTTAATAAATTGTTGGGGGGAAATGGACTTAGACAACTCGCAGCAGACGGATCACTCACTCTATAAATTATAATTAGAAAAAAGTTTGAAGAAAATAATCTGGAGAGAAAAATAGTTCCTAAAATAGTCTTCTTTAAGTTGTTTTAATAAGTCTTATTCTTGTTATTTGCCATTTCTTGTTATATTCTCTATATTGTTATATGTTATTACTTGTTATAGGCACTTAAACAGGCTTATAATAATTATTATACGCCTTTAAGTAGGTATATAACAAGACTTTATCAGTATATTTGGCACATAACAAGATATTTATCATATAAAAACAGTATTTTTTGTTGTTATATGACTATTTTAAATGTCTTTTAGGAACTTTTATATTGTTTTTCTTTAAATCATCTCCAAATATGTAAGCATAACTTATATGATAGTCTTTTCCTCTATTACTTAATTTGTTATAACAGTCCATATCACAGAAACCTAAGTGTCTAATGTATATCTCTTCTTTAATACTGGATTTATCATTTGGATATTCGTGATAGTTAGATTCACATATTCTACATTTTTGAACTTCCATCTTTTATATTATTACATTAGATTTTTTTTTATAATATTTTTTTCTTTTGTTATTGTATATACAAATGGAAGATTTAATCAAGACTGTAAAAGAAGGCAGAGGTGTCAGGGATACTACCCTAAAAATCTACAAAAGATATTTGAACAATCTAGCTAATGAGATCACAGGTAATGATTACAAAAGTAATAAGTTTCTCAAAACTAAAAAAAAAGATATTAAAAGTTTTATTAACAAAGAAAGTTCTTCTAAGAAAAAGAATTATTTATCCTCTATTTTAGTGGCTATATCTCCAAAAGAAAGAAAGGCACCCCTCAAGGGATTTGATAAAGTATATGATGAGTATAGTGATCTCTTAAAAGATGAGCATTCTAAATATACTGAACAAATTAGCACTCATGATAAAAACATAAAAGAAAGTGAAAACTGGATTGATTGGAATGATATTTTAAAAATCCAAAGAAAACTAGGCAGAGAAATTAAAAAGAAAGGTTATAAACAATCAACTACTGAACTCAAACGAAATAGTGATTTATCATTGATACAAAAATACTTAGTATTAAGTTTATATACTCTTCATCCACCAAGAAGATTGGAGTATGCTGAAACTAAAATTATTTCGAAAAAAGACTTTGATGATTTAAGTGAAAAGGATAAAGATGATAATATTTATTTGGTTAATGCCAGTAGAAATAAAAAGTTTTTTAGTTTTGGTAAAAATGTTGTAAAAAGTGAAACAAAAGATAATATTAAAATACCTGTTGAAAAAGCACTTAATTCTGTGCTCAATCTATGGCTGAACTTCAATAAGACTGAAAATCTCCTACTTAGTAGTAGCGGAGGGAAACTAACCAAGAATGGCTTATCCAAACTACTTAATCGAATATTTTCTCATACTGGCAAGAAGATTAGTGCTTCCATGCTGAGAAAGATTAAGATCTCTAATGAGTTTGACCCTGAGGAGCAGAAGAAGAAGCAGGAATTGGCTGAGAAGATGAACCACTCTGTGGGGGTTCAGCAATCTGTTTATCTCAAAAAGGATTAACTTTCATTTTTTTCATATTTCTTTCACTATAACGCAAGAAAAATTATAGTGAAATCTTTTATAGAATATCGTAGATTTATCTTATTTACATAGGTTTTTACACCAAATATGGTGGTATTTATACAGATTTAATGTATTTGTATAAATAACTTAATATGTGTAATTGTTAATTTCTTGCGTTTCTTGCGTTTCTTGCGCTTTTTAAAAAAAGTCTTTTGGGATTTTTATTTTTATTCCAAAAAGACCTATGATTCTAATATATATTTCCTCCACCGGAACACTTTCTAAAAAAAGCGCAAGAATCGCAAGTTTCGCAAGTTTTGAAACATTTTCTAACATATTATATATATATATGGCAATACCTGAAGATCAAAAAATGTATGATAGAGTAAAAGCAAAAATCTATAAAAAGTATCCTAAGCATTCTGCTTACAGAAGCGGACTTTTAGTAAAAGAATACAAAGAAGCATTCAAAAAGAAATATGGTAAAAAATCACCATACAAAGGTAAGAAACAAACTAAGAAAGGTCTTTCGAAATGGTTCAAAGAGGATTGGAAGAACCAGCGTGGAGGAAAAGGCTACAAGAAGAAAGGAGATGTATATAGACCTACCAAACGCATCACAAAAGATACACCAGCTACATTTAAAGAACTGTCAAAAAAAGAAGTGAAAAAAGCACAAAAAGAAAAGAAAAAAACAGGTAGAGTGAAAAAGTTCAAAAAGGAATGATTTTTCTAAAAAATTGAAATGGATTATATTGAATAAATAATATCAAATATCAAATAATCATGGAACAAAAAAAGTTCAAGTTAGTTTGGTGGGATGATCTTCCAATACTTCGTGGTAAATATTATATACACACAAAAATAAAAGAAGAAGAATGGACTTATGAAGAACTAAAAGAAGAGATGGATATATACTATGAAGGGATATATGATGTTAGTTTTTATGATTCAGTATGGTCGCCGAGAGGAGGGTATATACATATGAACATAATAGATAATTGTAAAAAATATCATTGGTTGGATTGGTTTGAAAAAGAAAAGAAAAGAAAAAA
>JAAHTG010000924.1_pt1 | contig 22785 bp, 21 predicted proteins | sample 6116081 | NCBI WGS metagenome assembly JAAHTG01 (sample SAMN13939989, study PRJNA603662) | sponge metagenome | isolation source: marine sponge | host: Mycale hentscheli | place: New Zealand | collected 2005 | reverse complement strand
TGTGGCATCCGTGGTAGGCTTGGTCTTCAGGTCACCAAAACTGAAGTCATTATTCACCCATCTATCGTTGGTGGCATTGCGCTGTAAGACCTGACCGGCTGCCGGACTGGTTTCCGTAACATCATCGAGATCGCCCAACGATTCAACCGTCGAGCCAATGGCAGGGGTGCCCCAAGCCAAAGTTGGTTCTTCCCCAGACCTCGGGGTAGCCTGCAGATAAACGGGTGATGCGCCAGATGGCTCAGGAACTGTCACGCCAGAGCGATTAAGCACATTGATGCTGGACAATTTCAGCCAAGTGCCAACGCTGCTGTCTGTCACTCCCTCCCGGATATAGTAGCCTGGTTCAGTCTCCCCATCCCCACCGATCGAGGCATTGAAGTTCACAAACAGCAAATCGTTGTTTTGAAGCCTACCGCCGCCCTCTCGGGTTGTTGGCTGCGTCGCAGTATGATTGATAATCAACGTATCGCTCTTGCGCCCTAGAAGCGTTTTAAGCGTGTTTGCGCGAATACCCTCCCATGCGTTGTCCGCATCCCCACTTGGCAAGGCGTTAAGCAGCACCGTTTGCCGCAACAAGGATAATGCGTCCTGATTTTCCGCTACTCCCAAAACCCGATTGTAAGGCTGTTTAGCAAGCGCAAGTCCCAACCCGCCCAGCAACACATCGTCACTCACCTTCACCCAGGCAGTGCCATAGCGATAGAAGCCGCGCCCGTTACCATGAGTGCCATCGTAGATTAGGAAATCACCAGCCTGCAACGCAACGCCCGCAGACCTTTCGGTTGGCAAGGTTGCCTCTGCGCTATAAAGCGTGACGTTCCCGCTGCCTCCGCTCGAGGATCCAGTGCTGCTAAAGGTAAAGCGATTTCTTGCATTATCCTTTACAATCGCGACGCCTGTGCTTGCAACCAGCATCTCATCAAGCACATTGTACAAAATATCTTCTGTAAGGGTAAAACTGCTGCTTCCACCAGTGCTGCTGATAACCAGTCGGTTTGTGGCGCCATCCGCAATGGTGACCCCAGTGCCTGCGGTGAGGATCGTCCGCATCGCCGTGATGAGATTGGCGTCAGTTAGATCTGTTGCGCTAATAAAGCCTGAAAACGGCGTTAAGGTTGCGATGACTGCCGCAGCCTGCGTCACGGTATTTGAGATCGGCTCACCAGTTGCGCTGTCAAAACCAACTATGTGACTCCCGGCTACGAGACTACGGGCCCGGGCTTCCGCGTTGTTGACCTCAGCCATCACCTGCTCCTATGTCTTGATAATGTAGTTCATCACAATCGATGGCTGGTAGTTGCCGTCCGGGTGATTTTGTGGAACGCTAGATACTCCTGCAGTCCGGAGATTTACAGCTGTATCCGGCCCCCATTGAGATTCCGTTAGCCCACCTTCTAAAGTACCGCTGACGAATAGGCTGGGATGAATAGAGGTAAAATAGGCCGTTCGCCCAAAGCGATAACCCAACTCCGCCATAGTTCCCTCAAACGGCCCCAGTCGGATGCTATCTCCCACCCAACTGCTATCGCTAGCTGTAGCACTTGAACTACCAGTGACGCTAGTTTGAGTACGTGGATATGTCGACGCAAATGAGGGCAGTGCCGCGCCTTGCGCGAACTGGGAAGCATAATCCGGACGCAGGTAAAGGAACCCCTCACCGGCTACGGCTTCGGATAAAGATATCACCTGATACCCTCGAAACAATGGGCGCAAGTGAACTTGGTTGCCATTAGGCCCAGCTACAAGGGATTGGTTCACATTCACAAAATGCGTGTGATCGCTAGTGGTTGCGGACTCGCTACCGGCTCTCGATGCTAGGCTGGTTGCTGGACCTGCAACCCTCGCGCCCCCTGCACCTACTGGAACCCTGCGCCGTAAATCCGGTAAAGTAAAAGTGGCTGTGCCATCACCGTTACCATAAGTCGTTCCAATGACACCAAACAGCGCAGCATATTGGGTTCGCGAAACCGCCTGACCATCGCAAATCAGCCAGCCAGTGGGGGACGTGGATCCCGCAAAACTCATCATCCCACCTGTCGGAACCGCGCCTCCCAACACCCCCGATGGTAACTTACCGTCCGCCTGTACCTCTGGGATATTACCTGTAGCCGTCCCCACATTCTTAAGCGCCGCAGTGCCAAACAAATTTACCCCAGATTTGAACTTGGCGATAAAAGCGTTCACCCGCGTTTGCCAACCCACCGCCGTGCCAGTCGTGTTGGTCGCAGCATCTGCTAACGAATCCACTCCGATGTCAGCCATGGATCACCTCGATCGGGTTATAAACCACATGCACCTCGCCCACTACCTCGCCGTCGATCACTATCTGCCTTGCATGCACCTCACCATGCCTTAACAGGTTACCCAATAATCTAGTCACGCTACCCATCATAATCACCTCACCATCGGAAACCTGTAAAGATATATCCGCCTCGCCCGCTGCCCGCAGCAACGCCGACACGGCCGTTGGAGCCACCCATCTAGCTTCCCGCCCCTGTACCACCCGACAGATCTTCACGACACCAACTTCCTTGCGTGAATGGCTAGCCTTGAAACCGCTGCGCCTCGCCAAGTCGTCAAGTGCAATCTTACCACAATATACCGAAACCCGCTATGATTTTGCCTCGCAGTACCAGCGAATGGCCCAACACGGGTAAAACTACCACGACTAGTGGTCGTGCCACGGTAAAGATACCACTGGTAACCCGTTTGCGTTGCCACTACCGATCCTGGGGGCTCAAAGTCCGTCAGATCGATCGCAATCTCATAAGACTGCGCATCACCCAAATCAATCACTGCGGTTTCGTACCAGGTGCTTTCGGTCTCAGACAACACGGATGAGCCGGCCGCAGCAACCTCAGCCGAACCAAATGGCCATCCCTCGCGCCCTTCCCACTGATTCGCCGTCAAAGCCAATGTGCTGCGATCGGGTCGTAGTAAAAATAAATCATCGCCAGGGGCCACATACATCTTGTTCATCAATCCTGGCCACAGCGGATGCTGCTGGTGCGATCTCACCGAAATCGCAGGCACCTCTACCGTTACATATCCCACCTCATCTATCGGCGATAGCCCGCCATGGCGATTGACCAATCTCACGAAAACCCGATATCGTCCAGTGCCAGGTAATTCAGCGGTAGCCAATAAAGGCTGGCTTCCCACAGCCGGAACCATAGACACCACATCCATCCGTAAAGCACTCAGCCAATTCGCTTCCGTAATCGCCGGTAACGCGGTCGTGCTGGTGAGATCCGACACCCGATACCTGATCTCAATCCCGCTCACATCCCGATCAGCTAGGTTAGCTATCACCACTCGCAGGCTGCGCCCAGATGGCTCCGCCGATACAACCTCCGGCCTAGGTAAAGCCAGCTCGTCATAGCCCACAATAGCGGTAGCCTGAACCTCAGACGATCGCCACAAGTTACTTCGATCCACCAAAGCCACCCGCGCAAGGTAAGCGCCAGCCGCCGATACATCAAAGGTAACACGCGCATCTCGCGTCACAACCGTTTGCGTAAAGCCATTCCGATGACTCAGCGTCACGCTAGTGCTATATGGGGTCGGAAGCCAACCAATCTCAACAACACTCCTGAGATTTCCATCGCTTGTGATAATCGAACCGCTAACTGCCGTCACGCTCGATGGCGTTGCTGGCGACACATCGGTGCCCGGGAGACCCAATGCTCGCGGCATCAATCCTGGTAACGTCACATTGTCCGCATACCAGCCTGTCGGATTCTCCATCAAATTCAGCGATATCGTTTGGCTAGCATCATATGACGTTGAAACCACAAGGCACCGCCGGTTTTCTGAGAAATACTCCCCATCGTTCATCAGCACAATATCGCCAGGCTTTATCCCAAGCCTTTCTAGCTCATCGCCCAAACTCAAGGTGTAAGTCATCGTAAGGGTTGATCGCGCACGCTTGAGAAAGGTTGCCAGAATTCGCAAAGCCGCCACCGGATAGACCACAAACCTCATCGAACCCAAATCACGCTTCAGGATCACCCCACCATCGCTCGCTCTCAAAGCCGTATCCGTATAGGTCGGTAAATCTTGCTCAATCCAGTTGTTGTCCGCGGACTGTCCCAGCCTTATCGAGGCCGCATTAACGCGTTGCTGCAACGGCGCCGCCGGCTGAATCTGCGACACACCCACGATCGCTGATTCGGGAATCGACAAACTAGCCGTCCGATCAACCCCAGGGCGAAAAAAGTAATTCCCATCAAACTCTACCGCGTACCCTTGCCACGCAAAGTCCATCTGGCTTTCGATTTCCTCGGGTGACTCCTCGCTCTGGATCAACCCATTCACCGTGTATCGCTTCGAGGAATTCGTGTATTCCGAGTAATCAGACGGCAATTCAATCGTCACCGCCTCATCGCACAGCGTGATCGCTTGCCTAACGCTAGCCTCATCGATGGCCGCCTGTGGCACCATCCTGCGTTGCGTTAGCCACCAATATCTCAAGGCTGCTGCATTCTCTGTCCACACGGCCGTTTCTTGCCCCGGATAGGTTACCTTAATCCCCTTCACCAAGAAACTCATCCGCGGGAATCCTGACCATACTCGCTCCCCCGATGGCTGCCGAAGCCGAATATGCAGCCATGATAAACCATTCAGCTTATGCTCAGCACTCCACTGATCTGGAAACACCGTACGCAGCTCAGCGCCCTGAGTGCCATCCGCCGCAAAGTTTTCGTATGCTACCCATAACGCGCCAGTTTGTACCACTCGCGGTTCTTGCGCCTCAACGAAGTCTTCCTTACCAGTTGCAGGTGAACCAATCGGTGTGAAACTTTCGGATTTATCACCCCACTTCGAGTCACGTTCAGCTCTCAGCTGGCGTCCGTTGCGCCGAAACAGCAGTTCTTCCGAACCTATCCAAACCCGCTCAATGCCCTCACAGGCACCCTCCGAAAGCACAATCGCCAGGTGAGCGTCAGCGCCTGAATTCGACTCCCCGAAGAATACTAAAACCCCACCTGTGCGAGCTCGCCCTAAGATCCATCGCGCTGGCTCTACAGCTGAAGTGATCGTGCGGGTGCGATCTGCAGTCGTTGGGCGAGGTCGACCGCGAGGTCGCAAGAATGCTTGTAAGAGCGCAGCACCTGTAGCTAAAGCCACATTGGCTGCGACAAGCGCTACAGTCGAAAGAGTGCTAGCCGATAGTAAGGCCCCACCAGCCGCTGCAGCTGCTGCAATTAAAACCGGGGGCATCGTATCACCCTACCGATTGTCATGCCTGCATCCTTTAATCCCCTTGGCACCCAAGTCAAGCATCGGTAATCTCGAGCGATAAATCCAATATAATCACGCCCCAAGGCCACAATGTCCCCAGGCTCCGGTTCCAGTTCACCACATATCAACTCCGGATTCTCGCCACGTAGAACCATTTCATGACCCATAGATACTCCGCCATAACGCTTGTTGGCCAAGCCTACCGCCGCAGTCTCACTCATGGCATGCCAAACATGGTAGCAATTCACCTCACGCCCAAGTCCAAAAGAAACAACCTTCGCGGCCGTCGTGCAGCAATCCCTTACCCGCCAGCAATACACCCCCACTTCGCTTTCGAGAATCTCAGTGATGTCCATCATGGCGGCCACCTCACCTCTAACCCTGTAGCCAAACTAGCCATATATTCTAACCCACGATCGCCAGGGTATTCAGTCACCTGCGTATCGTGCGCGATTTGCTTCGGTTCCACCCGATCAATATCGCCACCATAGGTTTCAACCTGAACCGTCAAAACCCCACTCGTGATTTGTGGTGATGACAGCCGCCCAGTAAATTGTCTAGGTAACCGACGCCATGTGAGCCCCCCATCGATACTGCTCACTAACGATAGCTGTATTGGGATCGGCCCAGGATCGATTAGAAACTGCTGCCTCCTAGACATCTGCGCGACATTCAGCGAAACCGTTAAACGATCTTCTACCCCTGTGGTGCTATTGCTTAATCCGCTAACCTCTAGCACAGAACCCACACCCCGATAAACCGGCGAACTCCCACTCACCACAGACACCCTCACACGATCGATAGAGTCGCTCTGGGGTGAGCCAAGATACGCTCGCACCGTCAGCGTTTGCGTGTCCGCAGTGTACAGCCAAATGTTTTGCTGATCGCTTAAACTCACCTTAAGATCGCTGCCTAAGATGCTGGTCGGCAATCCCGTGCCGCTAATATCAACCGACAAATCAGGTATCGATACCATTCCCTCTACCCGCCTTACCGGACGCTCACCAGCCAACAATGTCACCAGCACCCGATACGTGCCAGTTGCTTCAATCTTAAAGTTACCGATTGCGAACTGATTTAAACCACTACTCACCACCGTCGCCCCACCGCTCACCAGATAGTTTTCAACCACCCGGTTGTCACAGCCCGTCCAAAAATACCGCTCAGTCGCTGCAGACCAATCTGTAAAGGATATTAGCCAATTTAGCAGCATCACACCCTCTCAACCCAAGGTATCGAGAACTCTTGCCTGCGACCGCTAGCATACTCCAGTAGAATGGGATCCGAACCGCTGCGTTGCACTAACAACGAATCACCAGGCGTCACCGGGAAACTAGACACACCCGCTGGAAACACCAATGGCACCTGCGGCGATAACACCCGGCTTGTGCCAGTGCCAGATACCACCTCGAAAAGCCGATTGTTAATCGTAATCAAATACCCGGGTAAAAGCGCGGCGGCGTCAGCTGAGAAGTTGGTCACCATAAAATCATCGCTTTGCGTCGAACTAATGGCAGCCAAACCGCTCAGGCTGGCTACACTTGGGTAATCCCTAGTCTTGGCTAATGGTAGCCGAAACCAGTGCCTGGTGCCTTCTAGTGACGCCAGAAACGCACTGCCTAACCTTGCCCCATCATCGCCCCAGACTGCCGGTTGAATCCCCACCTGGCCAGACCACAAACCGTATCCCCGCGCATAAGTGCTCCGGGCCCCAGTCAAACGACTTGTCACCGTCACCTGGCCAGGATGCGTGATCGACATCGATATCCCTGTGACTTGCAGCTGCGATGGTAAAACCACTAAACCCATATTAGGCTCCTGCTACTGCCGACCTCAAGGTTGACGGCCGCCGTAAGTCTACCATAATTTGACCTTTCACCGCGTTCGTGATCTGCGGCATAAACTCTGTCAAAACCGCGCGTACCTCGCTCGGCGAATCCGACTGAATTTGAAAATTATTCACAACGCTCACGTCACCCCTCGAACCAGCCACAACACCCTGAAAGTTCGACGATCTTGGCTCTATCGATAAATTTACCTGATTCGCACCATTAGCCGCGATCCTATCCGCGATCTTTCCCGCAAGCACTTCTTGGTCGGTCGGCCCACTAGCTAACCCCTGAATCCCAGCGACCAGCCCGCTCACCAAGGGGTTGATCGCCGCCTCAACCAAGACGGACTGCGCAATAGCTTCCCCGAAACGCCTAACGGCATCACTCGCGTTATCTATATTTGTGATCAGCGAGCTTGCGAAATTCCCAAATGCGCCTTGCGCTCTGCGTGCCAAAGGCGATAGCATCCCAGTCTCGCGATTTAAACCCTGTAGTTCTGTCAAGGCCTGGGAAAAACTTGAATCCGGATCCAACCCCAACTGCAGCTCCGATATGCCCGCTTCTAACGACTGCACCTCGCTTTCGCGCTGCATCTCTGTGGCCCGGCCACTCTCAACCGCCTGCTGCAGTAGGCGGTACCCTGCGCTACTAGCCTCCAGATCAGTATTCAACAAAGCAGCCTCGCTCCGCTCTAAGACCAAGCGATCTGCAACAAGCTGATTGCGCCTTAACTCTAGCGTATTTTGTCGGCTCGACAACTCAAGGGTAGCCTGTTCCCGCAACTGCTCAGCCTCTGTTAGCCGAGGAATCAATCCCAATTCCATCTCAAAACTCGTCACCCTTCGCTGAGCATCACGCGTTAGCCCGCTAATAAAGTCGCGACCGCTAGAGGCGCCTCGCTGCTGCGCACTTGGATCTGTGCTTAATCTCCCAAAACCTTGCACCAAAGTAGATGTTGCAGCCAACTGCTCACGCCTAGCTATTTCAGCCTGGCGTATCCTTTCCGGATCGTTTAAACTCTCGAGCCTTCCAAGCGCAGCAGACAACGGGGAACTAGGACTCAGAGACGCCTCCAAAAGACCTATGGTGCCTTGAAACCCCATAATCGCTTGCTCGGATTCCTGGACAGCATCAAGCGCCTCACTGACGCTCTCGGTGAGCACAGTGACCGCAGTAGCCTGCTGATCCTCTCGCGCCTGTGCTAGTAGACTCTGACGCTCAGATAATACCTCACGCTCCTCGGCCAGCCTGTTCTCCCGGCTCAAAAGTGATGTGCGATTCTGGACAATTTCATCCTGCACCGAACTGCGAATGCGCTCGACTTCTGTCAGCCGGGGCACAAGACCCAACTCAATCCTGCGGTTCATGATAATCTGCTGTGTGCTACTTAACTGGCGCTCAAGGAAGCTTGCACCAGCCGCACCAGATCCACCCCTTCTGTCGCCAGGTAACTCAGGCACCTCAGGTATTAAGCTGCTCGTGGCTACCGTAGCAGTTGCCAGTTGCCCGCCAGTGGGCGCTACCCCTGGTAAACCCAGACTCTGCCCCACCTGCCCAATTGCTCGACGCCCCACAGCTCCCGCAAACTCACCGAGGTCAAAGTTGGCTCCAAAATTCCTTATTCGCCCGAGTTCCTCCTCAGTTAGCGATTGCCGTCTAGCCCGCCTTTCCAATCCTAGGAGTTGTCCAAGCCTAGTGTCGACAATGGCATTCGATAAATCGATAAAAAGATTAGACACCTGATCGCCCAGGTGCCGAAAAATCGAGCCAATCGAAACCGCTTCCTGGGTCAATCGACTGAACAACTCCTGCAGCGTCGCTATCACGCCCTGTAGGGCCAACAACGGCACAGCAAACCTCGTAATTGCCCCCAAGAACCCACCGAGCCCTCGGTGCACTAAACCTATTCCCGCGACCAAACTACGCATCACGATGTTCTGGCGGCGTACAGTTCGGGATAACTGTCGGCTCGAACGCCCCACCCTTTGGTTAGTCTGCGCCAAAGACCTTTCCAGTCCTTGCGAACCATCCCGAATAGCTTGGTTAGATCGCGTAGCTGAATCCACTTGCTGCAACTGTATCACCTGCTGCCGAGCAAATGCCTGTCGAGACTGAGCCTGCCGCTTGGTTTCAAAGGACTGCTGACCACGCAAAGCTTCGCGCTGATAGTTCTCCTGCAAGACCAAGTTACGACGACGAATATTGTTAACTAGATCTCCGCCTTGAGCAGGTGAGGGGGATCCCACTAACCCATCGGGCAATCCGGCAAATATCTCCCCTCCCGCTAGCCGTGTGCGCTGCCGACCCAACTGTGCTACCGTACCACTCGCTTGCCCAGTAGCTGCAAACCCCAAGTTCGGATCCAACAACAAATCTTGGTTCTGCCCTGCTATCCGCCGCCGCGTAGCCCTACTCTCAAATGGATTGATAAAACCACGAATCCCAAGCGCCCGCCCCACTTGATTGTTAAATAGGCCAGATAACAACCTTGGATCAGCGCGGTTTTGGGCATCCCTAGCACTTCGCGCAACCTCACGCGAACGCACACGCGTCCTAGTCATCTCTTCTCTAGCAACCCGCCTATCAATTTGCTCAGGGGTTTCGCGAGCTGCTGCTGAAGATTGCTGCCGCTGCAGATTACTTGCGCGCAGCCGATCAAACACTGTCGCAAGAACCGCACCCTCACGAACAGCAAATGTCCTAGCGCGATCCCCAGCCCCCCGAAGGGCCGCACCCCCACGATCAAACTGGTTTTGGGCAGCCGCAAAAATCCTCTGGGTTGATGTCTGCGCAAGCCTCGATATTTGCTCCCCAGCTGACTGCAGCCGGCGCCTAACTGTGGGTGATGTTCTCGAACTTTGCGGTAAGTCTTCAATGTCTAATGGCCGCCTACGACCTGTTATCGGATCGCTCGGGCCGCCGATCGTCGCTCTAATCTGATCCGGACGGAGCACCCCACGGTTAAAATCCCTGCGGCTTATGAACTGCCCAAACCCCTGCCCCCCTCGGGCAGCAAAATTCACCTGCCTTGGATCAATGCTCTGCCCTGTACGCCCTTGCCTTTCTTGCGCTACCAACGCCCTTGCGGAATCATAGTTTCCTAAAATATCGCGCAGTTCCGTTTGACTCACATCGCTCAAACGCACACGCCCCAAAATCGCCTGCTGCTGCAAAGATGATAAACTGCCCCTCCCTAGCGCATCCCGCTGAAACTGGTTAAGAGATCCAAGTCGTCTTTGCTCCGATTGATTGCGGCTCTCAAGCCTTTGCTGCCGACGATCACTGACCCTTTCCTGTCGACGCGCCCGATTTTCCGCCTCTACTTCCCGCTGACGCTGTACCCGCTCTTGCCTTTCACCAATCCGACCGCTAATTTGCCGACTAAGTGTTGCCGCATCCTCAGAGCGTGTGACCCTATTCCTGTCAGCCACCCCTTGTAATTCAGCCGTTCTGGCTCGAACCCGCTCAGGAGCAGCATCAAACTCAGACCTTAACTGCGCCAATCCGCGCGACGACTCAATCTCAAATGCTAGTTGACCAGATCGCCGCCTAGACTGCGCGAGAGTTTCAGGTCCTGTGGGTAACAAAGGGCGAGCGACATTCCCACCCAAAATCTGCTGCGGACTAGGTGTACCAGGCCCCGGCATAATCACCACTGGCACCGGCGCGCTAGGTACACCTCCTGACGCTGGTGGGGCAGCCAATCGTGGCAACTCTGCTGGCGCGGCTCTACGTTCTATGGCTCGCTCTACCCTGACAGCCGCCGCCGCTTCTCTCGAACGAAAAATCCCCAAACTGCGCAGTAATGCTGGCCCAGCCGCCCGCGCGATGATCGCCAGCAGCAAGGTATCAAACCGACTCGCAACATCCACTAAACCCGTGAACGCTTGCGAGGCTCCTATAATCACATTGGTTAATTGCGGGACAATCCTCGTGAACCCTTCGGCTGCGCCTAAGACATCATTCTCAGCTTCCAAAATTGCGCGCCCAAATGCCACATCACGCTGCCGACTCAAACCAGCCAGCTGAAGACGAATAGTGTCTAGCCTGTCAACCTCTTCGTTAGTGTAAATCGATGTGGAGGGGACATCCGCAATCGCTTGCCGCAAGTCTTTGATCCGCGAGAGCGCGGAGACTACAAACGCGATATCCGTGCCACCAAACAGTCTAACCCCTAGCTCGTCGATCGCCAGTCCTTGGCTTTGCAACGCTTGCAGACCTTCAAGCGAGCGCGTGAAAAGCTCAACCGCTGAAATGCTCTGCCCAGCCTCAATCCCAACTTCGCGAAATAGACGTATTAAATTACTATCACCTCTTATCGCGGCATTATATTCCTCCCGCAAGGTGACGATGCCATCTCGCAGCTCATTGAGCCCAAAGCGCTCGGGCGTGGCCAATACCCTGAGTAGCCTTTGAAATTCCTCGCTCGTGGTACCTATGGCTTCCGCGGCAACCCGGATATCGGAGGCCTCTTCAGCCGCAGCAGTGAGCACGCGAAAAGACGCTGATAAACCCGCAGCCCCAGCTGCAGCTACTCCAGCCCCAATCGCAAAACGCTGAAACCCAGGATTGCTATTACCGACGTTCGATACAGCTTGCAACTCAGTGCCAGTCGTGCGCGCCGTGCGCCCCAAATCCACTAAGCTCCGCTCCGCCCTAGCGTTCGTATTCGTAAGCCGCAGGTTGGCCGTCGATTGATCGGCAGTGGCACCAGTTAGACTGCGAAACTCAGTTCTCAAACGTTGGGTTTGCGTCGCCGTACTAACGGTCGCCTGAGAGATCGTCATCAACTCCCGGCGTGTGTCCCTTAGATGCGATTGCTCCTGGCTTGTCCTGCGAATACCCTGCCCAAACCTAACGAAAGCTGATGTCGCGCGCCCTACAGTTTGCGTGATCCCATTAGTCTGCGCAATCACCTCCGCGCCCAATCGCCCTATGGGCCCACTGGATTGCAGGGCCTGCGCAGATATCCCTCGAAGGGTGTTAACGCCCTGCGATTGAATAAGCCGTGAAGAGGTAACTAACTGCGCGAGCCGGGTGTTCGTGCGATCTAACGTCCGAACCAAATCATCGTTCGTCGTACCGATCCGCAGAAATTCGCGCCTTAAGGCAACCAAACCTTGCTGGGTTCCTCGGGATACCAAGGACTGAACCGAGGCATTGGTTCTCCGGGCATTCGCATCCAGAGATTGACTCGGCGCACTCATCATCCGCGCCGAAGTTTGTTGTATGGCACTCGATCGCGCCATCACAGCTTGCTGGGCCTCCTGCAAGCCGCGCTGCAAACCACTATTGTCGGCAGCTAACTCAACGACCACTCTTCCCGCAAGGATATCTACCATTTCGCTACCTTCGCGGTATTGTTCCCATAATCTGATCTACCGGATCCGGAACTACACTTTTTTTCTTCTCCCCCACAGGTGACATCAAACCGCAAGCATGGACAGGATAGAACGCTAGGTGCCTCGCGAAAGCCAGATATTCCAACATTGGTAATTCCAAAACCTGGCTCAGCGTCTTCCCCATCGCTATGGCTATCCTAAAGGGACTTGCTCTTCCTTAGCCAACGACGCGATCCCCTCCTGATCCTCAGGCTGAGCATATGGCTCCAACGCCGCCGAGCCTGCCTGCAACTGCTCTAGTTTCGATAGGGCATCAGCTTCCACTCGCTCCGGCATCTCCACCTGCTTCGCATAATTCCCAATCCCATAATACAGCCGATTCCACTTATCCTGCTCAATCACCCGATCCACCATGTGAAACTCATGTCCGGTCACCTCATCCAACGCTACCAATAACGGGCTTGTAAGATAACCGCTCATCCGCAATAGCTGCCCAATATGATCCTTTGAAAGCGACTCGCCATTCTCTAACATCGGCTCCGACCAGCATACCCACAGCATGTCCACCACGTGCTGCATGAATAGCACATTGATATCATCGGTTTCTTCAAGTTCCCGAAAAGCCTGAGCAATACTCTTACCTTCTACCCCAGATGGCGCCTCATGCAAGGCTAGCCCTTTTTTTACAGCCAAGGCTCGCTCTTGCTCCAGCACACGAGTATGCAACTCCCGCCGATTGCGCGATCGGCGTATCTCATTCCACGCCGCAGCCATTTCCATCGCCTTGGACATAGACGGCGAACGCAACTTCACCTCAATCTGCCCACCCTCAGCATCTTCGACCGGTATCTCTACCGTCACCCCATTAGACAAAACCTCAAGCAAATTACGCTTGCGACCTTTCACATCGCTCCTCAAAGAGCGTGGAACACCGTCAGGGAAATGCCCCGTCTTATTTTCAGTCATAAAGCCCCCTAGGTTCTTTCACTAAAGTCAATCACCCAATTCGCTGCATTACTCGTTTCCTGCAGATTGGCTCCAGTCGTGCCAAACTGCCCAGTTTGAATACTCGGTGTACCATAGTTGATCACCCGAGCCGTAAATTCTTTGCGTAACCCAGCCTTCCGAATCTCGTATTCCGGAAACGCCGTCACATCACTGGTAATCGCCACATTCGCTGGCGGACTCTGGCTCGAGTCGTATAGCCTCACAGACAGCGCATTATTACTCGCCTTACTATCAACCACGTAAATCACGTCTTTCGCTCCGCCTTGCCCAACTCGACGCAGCACAAGGTTTGGCACATACGCCGGATCGCTCAACGGCGGAACCGTGGTGCCCGCAAAGGTCACTACTCCACCAGTCGCAATCGCCGCTGTATTGCCACCACCAGTAGCCACAAAAATCCTCTCCTCAAGCACCGTTAGCACCCTAAAGGTCAGGGTCGTATTCAACTCCGACGCCCGATAAATCAACGCACCACTGCGCGACTGCGGCGCGAAAAATACCTCGGTGTTGACAGATTGCACCGGTTTGGTGCCAGTGCCAGAGTAACTGGTACCATCCGTAGTATCCCAGTTAAAGGTTGGGCGATCACCACCAGAGAACCCAATTTGGTTTGGCGCGTCCAGCCGGATGAAATCCTCCCCATCTCGGACATAAAATACCGCGCCGATAAAACTGCTTGTTATTTCTGTCATTTGATCCTCCAATTTAGTTGCCGCGCAACACTCGCGCTATTTGCGTTTGCACCGCCCTCGCAGCTCGCTGCCTTTGTAACCCCTGCCGCTCTAAGATCGCCGGACGGAGAAATGGTCGCGCCGCTGACAATGGTTGACGCTCCGCCCTTCTTCCAAATAAAGAACCCCTTGGTAAATTTGCAACGTCTCTTTCCGTGGCTAAGGCTCGCGCTAAGGCCGCAGCTCCCCTGGCAGTCACACGCCCAGTGATTGACGCCCTACCAGCCACCCTTGTCGCTATCCCTCGTGCTTGTCCCCGACGTCTTCGCGCTACCGTACTCACAGTGCCAAATTCGACAAATGGCGCATACCTTGCACCAGGCCCACCAGCTACTACTATCGCCCCACCATACCCGAACACGCTATCATACGGCAAACTAAAACCACGCACACGCGGGCGGATGATCACCCGAATTGATTGCCTTAACCGACCAGTGCGATCCTCAAACGCCCGACTCCGTCTTGCATTATCCCGCACCACCCTTGCCATCGCAGACGAAGCTGCGGATTGGATTTGTGCACCGCGCCTCGCCAGCCTATCAAGATTCTTGGCTACCTGCTCCGCACCCCTTACCGCCACCATGCTTCAATTTCCAAGGTATTAACACGACGATAAACCAGTTGCTGTTCGCTAAGCTCGTCCGTCACCAAATCATTGACACCTAGCATGCGCCGCAATCCACCGCCATCCTGCAACCCCTTGACAATCGCCTCACTCACCGAAATCGCTTGACTTAACGATTCCGAACGAACATCTATCCCAAAAATCCTGCTTTGCGTAAAGGCACCGCTAACCGCCTCATACTGATCATCCCCCAATTGGTAAATCACCGCACTAGGGTAAAGATAATCCCCTGCGCTTGTGGGCTGCTGAACCAACGCATAGGTCGCTGCATACCCAGTATCCCCAGTCGCTTGTTGCAAAGACGCATTGCAGAGAGTCACCAAACCAGCGTAACTGTCACGGCCACTCAACGGCATCTCACGATCCTTTGCGCACAGCCTCGATTAACCACTTCCGGCTAGCATACCTCGCAACCTCTTGCACCCTTTCGATCCCGTATTCCAACCCCGCCTCGTCCACCAATGTCCACCGAGCACTAATCCCCCTCAACCCAGCTTCCTGCCGCACCTCAAATCGAGCCACCCGCTCGTAGTTCAAGGCTCGTTCACCCAGACCTTCCTGCGCGTTCAGCTCACGGCGAATTGCCCAGGAAACATGCTCGGTACCTGCTGCTGTCATCTGTGCACCCAAAGCATCTGTCGTTTGGGTTCCCGGCTCCCGCAAGACTATCCTTCGATCACCTTCACGCCCCACACTTATTCCCCATCAAAATTCGTCAATGTTAGTGTCAGTCCGTTTAGCGTCAGTGCATCCCCATCTAACGTCAACTGTCCTAGCGGCGGGGGCATTACAGGCGCAGCTCCAGTTGGTGCTCCTAGTAATTCACTACCACGCGTGATCAGTACACCCACACCCACCAAGGTGCTCATCTAGTGACCCCTACCTGTATCGTCGTGCCTGTCACCAAGGTCGTGCCTGTCGCTAAAATCCTGCGAACCGAAGTTGGCAAAACCTGGTACCCTTGCATCAAATGCGCCCGACTCTCGTTCGTGCGATCTAACAACGTCACCGCCACCTGCGCCGGCCCGTTCACCCGCACCGCAACACCGATACGCTTATCCGTGCCACCAGGTACCGTGCCTAGATTATCCGCAGTATCGCTCGGCGTAACATCGACCCAAAAAGCCACCGCACCTGATATCCCTAAGTTTGCATCCCCGAATGGATCGTCATAACCTTCAAGCGCCATCCCTCGATACCTCCCTTAACTCCCGCATCACCCATGGCTGCAAAGACTGCGTTATCTGCTCAGGTAAATATTCCTTTATATCACCATCATAAATCCCACGGCATGTCGCAATCACCGCTCGCCTGATAGCCAAATTCTGCGCATCAAGCTTCATACCTTGCACCACGCTCACCTCAAACCTCGAGTCGAATAACACCCCGACTGGCCACCCGCCACTAGGAGGATAAACCCGATTACCATAAACATTGTCGACCTCCAGCCGCCCTAAACTGGCCCCCGCAATCAATCCATCGGGGCGATCCCGCAAATCCCCTGAAGTGCTAAAATATGCTATTTGACTAACCGACGATACATCTAAACTTGCAAACCTCAAAGGCTCTTCCCCGCTAGGCGGCCGTACATAAATCACCCTTGTGCGATCAACGACCGGCCGCCCCAAACAACCCTCAATCAGCGAAACACTGTCCTCAATGTGCCCCATAAGCATTTGGTCTTGCTCGGTGCCCCCTAACCGAAGCTCCTCACGCAACCGCTCCACGGACACCACATCAAGGGCAGATGCTACCATTACGTGCCTCTTGTGATCGTGCAGACCGCCTTCGCACGCGGCACCAACAACCCTGCCTCTAGGCTAACCCGCAGGCTGTACTGAAACCTACGGAAGTCATCATTATTACGCCCCTGCTCATAGGCTATCGGCCCGCGTATCATCAAACGCACATCCGTCAGATCCACCACCACGCCCACAACCTTACTCGCCGCTGGCGTCTCAAACGCTGAGCTACTGATAATCGGCATGCTATCGTAATACAGCACACCCTGTGGCCCCAAGAACAACAACGGGGTTCGCCCTGGCTGGTAACTGCTAATCAAAGCCTGGCGATACGCAGGGTGCAAAACGCACAACTGCCCGAAACCATTATCCTCCTCGATAGCCGCTTTCGCATTACCCACCACCTGATCCGGACTAGTGAAGGTATTAGTGGTGGAGTTCCAAGCCTGCGCCACGTTGTTCGCACCCGTGATGCTGACAAACCCCCTAATCTGACCAGTGCTGCCAGTGCCCCGAACAATCCCCTGCTCCACATCCGACATAATGCCGCGCGTCAAACTCCGATTGACCAGATCCCGCGCAATACCGCTATCATTCAACACCGTTTCACTGATCGGTTGAATCGCACCCGCGCGAGCCAAATCCAAAGTCTGCAACGACGGTGCTGCAGTAGCCTCGGGGATCTCCGCCCCGTCAGCTGTCTGAAACCCTGTTCCTATCGCGCTTGAGGTATAGTACGGTACACGGGCATCATTGGTCACCACATGCGGGATCATGTTGAACAACGTCGGCATATTTAAGAGTTCTGTGTACCCTACAGGCAACGATGGATCTACAGGTTGCGGCAACGAAAAGTTCGTCTTGATGATCGCCGTCGCCCAGAACCGATCCATTTGCTCAGCCGTCGTGCAAACATCAAAGCACCTGTTGCCAGAATACTTTGACTTCAACGGCGCAAACACCTCGCCTCGCCCATCTTCTTTCGCAGCTGCAACTATGGCATCGTAAAAGTCAAATGAACGCGAGCCTTGCATCGCCTGCACAGCACCCCTTCGAAAACTCGGCTGAGTAACCATTTGACGAGTATGACCCGTCGGTGCCACTGACGCAGCTATCGGTAGAGAATCCTGCTCAGCCGCCAAAGGCGGTAGAACCTCTTGCACGACCGGCTCCTCACTCCTACCGCCACCGGTATTCCGCGCAGCTATGCGAGCCTGCGCGCTAGCCAACTGTGCTTGCGTTGCAGCCAAACTATCACATGCTCGCTGCCTCGCTAGGGTCGCACGAAACTCTTGGCACTTCTTAAGTACACTTTCGTCTACCGACTCGCCAGATAGCGCTACCGCCGCTTGCGGGACACTCAGCTCGCCTTGCAATCCCTCAAGGTTGCCTTGTAGCCTTTGCGCCTCAGCCGACAACTCTTGCTGGTTCATCTCACTCAACTCCGCAAGATGCCCATCAATCTCAGCCTGGCTTGGCTCCTCAGAGATCAAAGCAAGGGCGTTGACCTGTTCACCCGAATCTACTTGTTGCTCTTGTGTCATGCTACGAGTTCTCCTTCCCCGAACGTTGTGATAGCATATCATTCATTCGCCCAACCGCCTGGGCCGCTGGCACCGAAACATGTTGTGCGCTCGCATCCATACCTGTACCACTAATCGGGGGCTCTGTCAAGACACCAATCTCATATGCTTCTTGCGCCCCAAACCACCACTCCTGATTTTCCACCTGGCTCACAATCGACTCGTAACTCAGGCCGCGAATCCGCTCCGCATGTACATTCCAAAACGCTCGCTCGGCTGTCGCTAGCCCGCCCTTGAAACTCTGGTATTCGCCTTCGATGCGCGCTTGATCCCCGTACGAAAACATTAATCCTTGCGGCCGATGCATCATAAACATCGCACCACTAAACGCTGTCCGCCGATCGCCCGCCAGCATCAGCAGCACCCCAGCCGAATAAACATTCCCTAGCACGATCGATTCAACCTTCACACCCTGACGCGATTTCAACCGCAAGTAGTGGTACAACCCTAAAGTATCGTCTATCGCCCCACCATTGCTTTGAATTTGCAGCTGAATATTCGTCGGCTGCAGCTCATCCAAACGCTGATATATCCCATCCAAATCAAATGCAAAAATCCAGTCTAGCGAACCCCTAACCCTCAGCACAACCGTTCCTTGCTCTTGCCCCTCGATCGTCACATAACTATGTCTAGGCAACATCATGTCTAAGGGCAGATCCATCTCTGCCAGCACCCGCCGACCAAACGCCGTATGTATCACAAAATTCTTAGGTTGTCGATCCACCACTGTTCTCCATATTCATCGGTGGCTGAGTCGTCCCGCGCGGTGGCAGTAACCCATCACAGCCAGCTATCGGTGGCAACCCGAGGAACTGTCGACCTTCGTTCGGCGTGCAAACACTGTCGACCGCTACCGCCTGCCCAACGCTTCGCAGTAGATCACCTGTACTTTGTTGCCCCAGTCTCGAGGTCATAAACTTTACCTGCAACTTCCTAAAGCCTTGGCGACTAGCTCGCCCCAGTAACTTCACCGTCAGCTCAGACTGAATTCTCTGCGTGTGCGGCAAAACGCTATACCTTTGAAAAGCCTCTGACAACTCGCTAAGATTCTTCGGCGCTCCGGACTGCAACAATTGTATCGGGACATTCCACGCTCGCGCGATCTCCTCAACACCCCAATTTTGCAAGCGCAGTAACTCGAGATCCACCGCCGTAAAACTCGGCATCGGTTTGACATCATACCCAGCCGGTAACACCACGGCGTTGTTGCTACGAATATCGGCCGCCTGCTCTTCCATTTCAAGCTTAAGGGCCTTCGCCCGGTCAGGACTCGTCTTACCTGTAACAGCCGAGTCTGCGATGAAAGCCAGTGGACTCTGCAGACTCTTCGACAGCATCTCCTGGGATCGCTTGGATGACTGCTTCATCACATCCAAATTATTTTGCACCGCCCCCACAGGTGATGGCGACTCGTACCCATCAAAGCCCAATAAGTGCAAACCGATATAATCCGCGCTAGCATACCACCTCGCCTCGCGTCTGTCAAATTCTTCAGCATACCATGGCATCAATAATCGGTAAAGCGTTCCACCCTCACTGATCGTCCGCCTAGCCTCAATGCACACCGCCGGCATCAAACCTATCGGCAACTGACTATCCGCGTCCCGCTCGATAATCACATAACTATTACCTGTCGCGAATAATTCGCATAGCACAACTTCCCAGAACTGCCAACCATTGATCTGCGGTGAGGGGTTGTTCAGCAGCAGAGATACCTGGTGAGGCACTTGCTCGTCAAACAGATCTAATGGCCCGCTGCTACCCTGCCTCACCACTACCTTCGGTAAACCACAGATCGCCGAGGTTAGTAAATTAACCGCTGCATACGCCGCTGGCACCGTCTCAAAGCGCGAGCCTGCACCACTTCCCCAGCGCGAACCCACCACATCACGCCGCGGTTGTAGTGACGCCCCTGGAACACCAAACCCAAACAGTGTTCTGCCTGCAGCCTTAACCCGCCCCAGCACGCTCACATCCGACCTCTATCGCACGCGGTTTGATCTCTGACTGGCCTAACCTCACCAACTGCTGGTGGTTGTCAGCATAACCTACACCCATCACCATCGCTACCAGCGCATCAATCTTATTCCTCGAACGCGCCTTGTTGAATCGCCGCGCGCCCTGCGCATTGTGCTCCACCTGTGCACCCAACACCGCGTACCGCAAAACAGGGTTGCGCTCGATAATAATATCACCATTAATCAGCCGTGATTCCAACTTGTCTATCGAGTCCGGCATCGATAAGCTGAAACCTTCCAACTCATCCTTCATCGGCCTTTGCCAGCCTTGCGGATGCCTCACAAATCTCACCGACTGGTCGCCCACACTTGCATGACTGTAATCATCCGTGATAAGGCGCAATCCCCCATGCTCTAATGCCGGCGCAACCTGCGATATAAAGTACGCATCGTAAGCGATTCCCTGAACCCAATATCGCCAGACTAGTCCTATGATCTCCTGCGCCACAGCCTTGTAATCAATGATCGCCCCGTTGCCCTCCATGGCCTTCAAATATCCCTGCTCAACCCATTGCACCAACGGCTCCCGATTGCTCTCAGCGCGCCGACGTAACTCTTGCTTCGGCGTCCAGCTAATGACCTTCACATATAGCTTCGCCTCCACCACCCACACCAACGCTAAAGCCGTCAAATCAGTCCGCTGCGATAAGTCCAAACCCATGTAGCACGGGTAACCCGCCAGCCAATCAGGTAACTCCTCTACCTCGCTCGCTTCCCACGCTTCCCTCGAAATCCACGCAGTCTCAATATCAGTCCAGCGACACATGTTCAGTCGCTCAAATAACCCTCGCTTCGATGGCATCCCTCGCGCGCTTGCGGCCTGTTGCCTCAAATATTTATATCCAGGCGTCACAGGTAGGGATGGGTTCGCCTTGACCCAGCACTCCTCGCTACTCATCGGATCGTCTTCGTCATCCAAACCGCAGATAAACGGGAAGTACGAGTCGTCATCGCATTCCCCGCCAGCTACATGGCAAGCGTACCGATATTCCAAACCGCATGGTGATTCCATGTTATCGCCAGCATTCGTGATCACCACCACCAATGGCTGTTTCCTTGACTTCGTTCCCGCTTCAAGCATATCCAGCATCGCGCTGCTTTGATGCTCATGATACTCGTCCGCTCCCACAAAATGCGGTAACATTCCTGAATGCCCTCGCCCTCGCGTGTCTGACGCCAGCTTCACCAGCATGCTGCTTCGGTCTTCGTAGAATACACGCCTTGGGTTATGCCCACCTATCACCTTTAAATGCCGCCGCAGCAACTCCGACTGCGATATCATCATCTGCACCCACCGGAACGTCACCCCCGCTTGCTCCGAATTCCTAGCACAGACATATCCCTCTGACGCATGCTCGCCATCCGCTAGCAGCATGTACAGGCTCAACCCGCCAATCAGTGGTGTCTTTCCCGAACCTTTCGCCGTCAGCAAAAATACCTTCCGGTATTGCCGATACCCAGTCTCGCGCTCCACCCACCCAAACAAAGAACCTACCACAAAGGCTTGCCAGGGCAGTAACTCAAAACGAAACGACTCGACCTGACCACCAGATAAACTTAACACCATCTCAAAAAAATTGAATGGTTTCTCGCAGCGCTCTGGCTCCCACCGATATATCGGCCCAGGATCCGCAATCCGCTCAAGGTGCCTGACGCACACCCGCCTAACATAAGGCCCAGTAACAATCTCGCCGCTCACTACCTGCTCGGCATAACTAGTTGCCCTATCGCGCGCCAATCCCAAGCATCTCCTCTAGTGCACGAGTCTCCTTGCGGCAATCATCCTGCGGCATGCGGGCCTGCGCGGCCGCCACCCGATTAGTCAAAGACGCGCAAAGAAGCCTCACCGAATTCGTATATTTCAAACTCAAACCCAGCAGACTCGGATCTTCCTGCGCCAGATCTTTCACACGCTCCAAATCTACCTTCCCCTGGCAATACAGCTGCAGCATCGGAATATCCGCTTCGCTCAGATGTTGCTTCCAAACCCCTGGGCATCGCTCCCAAACCTCCCATTCCCCTTGCGTGAAGTACGACATCTTGCTGCGCCCTAACCCGCCAGACGACTCGGGCGGATTTAAATTACTGCGCAATTGCGTACCATTCAGCAAATGCTGGATCGAACTTTTAGCCGGGCGACCAACACCAGCACTACCCCTTCTGGGTGTCCCGATTCGCGCGCTCGGATTCTTCGCTCCACGAGGTTTGATTTCAGCTATCGGCTTTGGCATTCACTTCATCCATGCTGTATGGATTCCCATCAATATCGCAACCCACAACCCCCCAGCCTGCAGTCTTATGCCGATGGCATATCTCACACAGTGGTTGCAAATTGCTTGGCTGGAACGCCAACTCAGGATACTTTGCGAACGGCCGAATATGATCTATCACCTTCGCCAGCACCGTCTTACCTTGCTTCGTACAGGCCCGGCAATACGGTTCGTCAGCCAAAATCGCGCTCCGCAACCGTCGGTATCGCTCGTTGCAACGAAAGGTTTTTGAGGGCAAAAAATGACACTCCCCTTACCACTTACTCCCATGACCTCTAGAGGTAACCCTCATACCCCCCATTTTCAAGCAAAAACAGGGCAAAAAGTGGCACTTTTACCCATATTCAACCCCGAAAGCCCTGAAAAATGTGGCATTGCGAGGGCCGG
>JAAHTG010000922.1_pt1 | contig 22793 bp, 32 predicted proteins | sample 6116081 | NCBI WGS metagenome assembly JAAHTG01 (sample SAMN13939989, study PRJNA603662) | sponge metagenome | isolation source: marine sponge | host: Mycale hentscheli | place: New Zealand | collected 2005 | reverse complement strand
ATGCAGGCGCTTTTGTCTCAGGTTTTTGCAGGGGGCTACCCCCCATGCGCCTCGCGCCCTGATTTACTTGCATGGCAAGGTGTGCATAGGCTCTGCCAGTTGCTTACATCAAAGAATTCAGCCCCTTGACGTACAGGAATGACGTGATCCACTACGTTAGCAGGTCCGCCGCATTCGTTGCACTCCGGGTTGTTCTTAATAAACGCCAACCGGCTCTTACGCCATGCGTTTGTCCAGTACCTGCGATCTTGTGGCGTGTCGCGCTTGCGTCCTTTGCGCCTCGGATCGGGCGTCTGCTTGCGTGGTATCGTAGGCATTCAGTTGCGTTTGTAACCTTCGTGGCCCGTCAATAAAAACAACTGATCACCGACAGCTGTGCGCTTGCTCTCGTTGTTCCGCTTCTCGCTAAATAATCGGATTCGCTCCTGCCTTAGTTCGTGAATCTTGGCCTCTCTTTGCTGGTCGGTTAGCGAGCGCAGGTGTTTGTGCAATGTGTTGTTCAACCTCTCGTCGGTAACGTTCGCACAGTTCTCTAAGCTCTTCCATCGCATATTTACGCGGGCGCTCTGCCTCTCGCATAATCTGCGCAGCTCGTCCACGCTTAAGGCTGTCAAGTCTTTGACCGAAATACCATTGCCGCCCCTGATCGTACAAATTGCAGGCAACACATTGCGGGGCTGTGTTTCCGATTCCGTCCGCTGGGTCGTGCCAACGGGTGGCCATGTGCCGCCGGCTTGCAAAATGTCCGCAATGGAGATGCCCAACATGGTGACGTGTGTGGCAGGTAAAGCACTCGGCGAAGCCTTTGGGGTCTGCTGCTCGGTATCTGATCGCTTTGCTGTACCACTCATCGACCTTTTTCTTTAGTTGTGCGTGTGTCTGCTTCCTTGGCATTCCCGTTAATTGCGTCGCTAATGTAATCCTTTAGCTGTTCACGCTCTCGCTTGCGGTTCTTGTATTCGGTCGATTGCTGCACCCTGTGCCAGTTCGCCCTTAGCTTAGTACGGTACGCCTCACGCTGATCGCTATAATTGTCCTCGCACATCTGCCAAAACGCTTCTGTGTGTTTTGTTACACTCGGATGCGCTGAGAACGTACCTGCATGGCTAATAAAGTACTCGCGTTCTATCGGGTGCGGATTGTACCGGCTTGCGCACTCAGCGCCATATACTTCTGTGATTGCGTACCGGCGTGCGTCCATCAGGTCGAGCCAAAAGCGTTCAATTTCGGTCATTTTTGTGCTTGCTTCTGTCGTTCGTCCATCTCCTGCCGCTCTGTGTACGTTAAGCGGTCCTCTCCTGCCATCCAATCGGCTGGATGCACCCTTGATGCCACCGGATTAACTTCTGTGGCGTATTCGGGCTGTAAATGCCTCATCGCTTCCTGCTGCATTCGCTCGGCGTCTTTGCGTTCGTTCTCTCGGATCGTTTGAATCACTGGCTGTTTGAGTTGGTCGTATTTGGTAAAGCAATCCACGAACTGCGCCAATTTTAAGCGTTCGTAGTACGGTCCAAAACTTTCTTTTGCCATCATGTACAGGCAAAGGCGCCAATCTTCAAGGGTAAATGCCGGAAACTGCTGCACTAGCTCGTTCACGGTTAGCGCAATGTGCGCCGGCTCGTTTAGTGTCTTATTTGCGTCTATGAAATCCACGCATCGGCTGATCATACCGACTAGCGCCGCCCGTGTCGCGCTTTCGTTGACTTTTAGCGCCGTTTTGACGTTTGTGCCTTCAAAGCACGCCGCCACTGTTAGGCGTGATACGTCCAGTTCTTGCAAATTCTGCAAGCTGTTCGCGGTTGACGTCTGTTTTAAGGTTTGCCGCTCTGCTGGCGTTAGTTCTGCCGCCTGCGCGCTGTTTAAAAACAAGGCCTTTGTATCCGTTTGCGATACTTCTGTGTATTGCTTCGATTGCGTCGGTTTGGTTGGTGTATTCATTTTGGAGTTGAATTAGTGCCCTTTGTTCACTTTTGGGCGATTTGTACGTAAAACGGTGGTCTGTTTTCTTGTACTCCAGCCACTCGGACCACGCGGCTGTGAAGGCTTCTGTCTGCCATGGAAGTACTATCGAAAATTTTTCCCCCTTGTTTTGTAGTGTTTTTGTAATTTGTTTTGTAAGTTGATTAGTAAGTGTCCGTTTGCGCCCACCCCCCTGTCCGTTAGCACCCACCCCCCTGTCCGTTTGCGCCCACCCTAAAGTCCGTTTGTGCCCACCCTGTCCGTTTGCGACCACCCCCCTATTGAGGTGGCCGCTTTGGATCAGTCTGTAAATAATCTTTCGGGTACGGTCTTCGCTGATGCCGAGCGCCTCGGCTAATTTGGCGTTCGTCATAAAACACGCCTTTCCATTTTCCGCGAAGCTGGCAACCTCAGCCAATAGGACGCGATCCATCGGCGCAAGGTCCAGCGTCCAAATCTCCAGCGGTATCCATATGCCTTTACGATCCATGCGCGTTGTTTTGCTGGCGTATCATTTCAGGCGCTTTCAATAATATACGTTTTCATTTCATGCAGCAGCTTGCTCGCTTCTTTACTCATTGGGTGAGTTGTGTTTCTAAGCCAATCCTCATAATCCTCTTTGTCTGTCCATTGTGGATCGACTTTATTGTAATTGGCCTTGATGTCAATCAGTGTTAGTTTCAACATTTCAGCCGCATAACAAAATGGAGCGCCTTCAATGTGCGTGCGTTGCTTTTGTAGATTCATTGCTTTGTCGTCGTGTGGTAATTTTTGACTCACCGAGCTCATTAATTGTCCGAAATTATTTGCAGCTTCTTCATCTGTTTCCAGCTTATTAATTGCGTCAGTTAATGCGTCTTCTATTGTTGCACGATATAAAGCCATCGCGATTCGACAGGTCATATCGTCATGTGTAAATTTTAAAATGTGTTTCATTGTTTTATGTTTTTGTTTATTTGTTCAATTGTTTCGGCCACTGCGTCGAATAGCTGCAACGGCTCCACCTCATCCAGCTGTATGATCTGGCCGCTGTGCTTCAATATTCCGGACGGGTTACGGAAGCAATAATTTTCAATCGTTCGCCGGCTCACGTCCAACTCAACGGCGCAGCGTTCAATGGTTGTATAGTGTTGCTTTATAAACTCTCTCAGATTCATGGTATTCAGTTTTAATTTCATAGCGGATGCCCTTGCTTTCGAGGTCGTCCATGTATTTGATTGCGCTGCCATAGTTTTCAAATTTCACGCTGCTGTTATATGCCGGTACTTTCACGCAGTAGTAAAGCCGATCAAAATGGGAAGTTTTGTCCATCGGGTGCAGGTTGTTGGGTTGGTGCTGAATCCTCCTGCCAATCTTCAGGAGTAGTTAATTGTCCCACTATTTCATACTTCCAAGGCACTAGGCTGAGAAATACGCGCGGTTCCTGCGTTTCATCCTTTTGCCATTCCTTGCCGCGCACGTTGCAGCGTGCTTTTATTGTCTTGCCTACCTCTAACGCCATGACTTCGTCAACGTCGTCTTTGAGAAACTCCAGCGGCAGCATTTGCGGATATTTACCATCCTGCACTTCTACGTGTACTTCGCATTTCCTAAAACCGCTTTCAAATTCCATTGGTTTGCAAACGCGCGTTATTACTCCTTCAATTATTAAGTCCATGTTTTTTATATGATTTAGTGAATTCTGTTTGTGAACAGTTGGGCAAATCAATCGCCCGCAACTGGTTTAATTTTAACCGCTCGAATATCTCACGCCAGCGGTTTGGCGTTGGGTTGGTGTCTATTATTTCGTCTTCTAAGCCGTCGTCATCGTCCTTCATTGTGGACGTACTCAGCAGCAGTAAAGCGTAATCTTTGACGTCTTCCACGTGTGCGGCTTGGTCAGCCTCCACGCTGTCAAAGAATTCGTCGAGGTTCATTCGTCTAAGTCTTTTAATACGTCAGGCCCGAACTGCTCCATAATGTTCATTTTCTTACGTAAATCCTCCTCAGCGTTTAGCATTTTAAACTCTACTGGGTCAAGCGGATCAACGCCAAAGCGTTTAATTACTATATGCGCCCACCACACAAAGCTGTTTTCGTCTAAAGGCGCAAATTCAAACATATCTTCGTCGTCTAAGTGTATGGCTTCAAAGCAATCACACATCCATATGCCTACACCAACGCGCTCGCCATCGCTTACCGCATACAGTGCGTTTATCTCAGGCTTAAATGCGTCCAAATGTGCCCAGTTCATTCGTCCATTTCGTCTTCGCTGTAAACGATGCCGCCGTATCCGGCAAGCTTCAAAATAGCACGAGATAAAGCGCGTTTTTCAGCCATGGCAATCGGGTACGCATTGCGGTTATTTGATTTGCTCGCCTCGCCAAACGTTTCAACCCTGCCTATTTCGCATTTTGCGTAGGCTTTAACGCAGTATTTTCCTTCTTTGGTGTCAGACCATTCGGGCACGGTAGAAAATCGAACCTCGGCCTTTATTTTAGCCTGTAGATGTTCGACGCCTCGCCGCGTCATAATGACAAAGCCGCGCGGGTCTTTGTGGAAGTGATCCGGATGCATATCGTATTTAGCCGATAGCGCCCTGAGTTCGTCGGTGTTGTTCATTGCTCAAAAATTAATGGTGTAACGTCGTAATTGACGAAGGGCGCGTAACCGGATGCAAAGCGCAAGCTGCTGAGGTTGTTCGACACGGGCACATCTACTACTACGTTAAATTGTTCCTCAATCAGGTCCATGACGCGGCTGGCTTTCTCCCGGTGATTGGTTTCGTTTATGCCGTCAACTGCGACCAGCATATAAACCCCCTCACCCATGCAGCTGATGCCACCGGCCACAACATACGGCGCGGCTTCCATATCGCGCACCACGTTCGCCGGATCAAATCCAGCGCCTTGGTGCTTGCCGTCTATATCAATCTGCACTAAACCGCTGTGCTTTTGGATTGTGTCCTGTCTTCGGCTGTAGAATACACCATGCGGCATAATCGCCGGCAGTTGCTTCTTATTGTAGTCGTTGATCATTACATCGGGTCGAACGTGTTCAAGCCACTCGGCTAAATACACGCGGCGCGTTTCGCGATCAAACGCCCCACGGCAGGAGCTGACTTGTATTGTTTCAATATTCATATCATGTTTTTTATTTTATCGTACGCCTTGCCCATGTTGTTAATTTCCCTCAGCATATTTTTCCTCAAGGCTTTTAAAATGCTCAATTCAGATCGCATTTCATTGATTGTTTTTTCTAACTGCTGCAATTCTTTCTTTGTCAGCTGCATTTCTTTATTTGTCATCGTTCTCGGTTTTGCTTTAGGTGCATTTTCATTTTGTCAATCAGGCGCAGAAACTCGCGTTCCTCGGCTAGGTCTTGCTGCCATTGGTTAAATGACTGCGGAGCTGTTACTTGTACGCTGCTGCGTACACAAATGGGTTTGTTCATCGGTCTATGGTTTGATCTGTTTGTTTGTCGTGTTGTTCGTCGGCCTCTTCGTAATAGTCGCGGCCTTCGTCTTCGTCGTCTGCTGGGTAGTCGTATCCTTCTCTCCACATGGGGCAATAGTACGAAAGAACATTCGTACACGCAAGAACTTTCGTAATTATTTTACAGGCACAAAAAAAGCCCCCACGTTTGGAGGCTCTTTAAATCAACTATGAAAAATACAAAGTGCAGGGTAATCATCAAACCTGCACCGTTGCAAATCTACGACTTATTTCGCCGCTTTGTACGTCCTAACACAATCGCGTTAATGATCCGCTTTAGTACGTCCACAATTTTGTCGTCCTTTTCCGTTTCGGTGAGTGCGGTAACCGTGCCCGCTGCTGTCAAGATCGCCAGCGCAATCTCCGACCAATACATTTTTGCAAGTTCTAACATGGATCAAATGTACGGAAAAGCGTCAAAGCGGCATCAAACAATTGATCGCCGTATGTCCACCGATTACAACGCCGCAACCTATTGCCTGCTTTTTGTAGTGCTTGGCATATGCAGCCGCGTACGTTTCGCGGTCAAGGCCGCAACCTACTTGCATACCGAATAACTTGGTACGATTGCCAACCATCCACTCTACATAAGCCTGTGTGTGAATATGACCTTGAACCGTGCTTTGTAGGTCGTTCTTTGCCTTTGTGCGTGCGGTCCCGCCTTCCCCGTGAATAAATTGCACGCCATCATATTCAACGCGCTCGCGCCAGTTCCAAGACGTGCCTAACACTTCATTAAAGGACTTAATCCAAACGCTGGGAATGGATGAGCTAAACGCCCTGCGCATTACAACGCGGTCATGGTTTCCGATAATGCAATCGGCCACCGGGAAAGCTATGCGCCATTTTTGAAGGTCTTCAATTGCACGCTCCAGCTCCGTCTTTGCGCTTTCCCCGTCCGGGTCGGTTTCGTGCCTGCTGGTGGCGTGTGAGTCGATGAGGTCGCCAATGAATATAACCTGATTGCACGCGTACTTATCATACGTTTCAAGGCAAAACTCAAAATATCCTTCCTTCTCAAATGGGCAATGCAAATCACCGATAACGAGAATACGCCGCTCTTTGTTGCGTAGGTAGTCCAGCGCTTTCTTTTGCTGGGCTGTGACTCGCGGGCGTATCGTATTAATCATAGAGCCATACTACATCGGCATCCTTTGCCGGATGGTCATCCACGTGCAGGAAATCCCGATGCACGCCGATGCGATTAAATCCAGCCTCGTATAACGCGCCGAGTATATACCCGCGTGTCCTGCTGTCTGTGCAAACTATATCAACCGCCAAGCCGTCAAGGTGGGCGCTGTCCTTTTTGCCTCCGCTTGCCCGATTATGTGACGTACACCGTACGCCGCTGCTCACATGAAAACAAACGCCCGCTTTGTGGCGGGCATCGTCTAGCATTCTCAAGAAATCTTCATCCATTATGTCGATGCCAAGGCCCTCCGAATTGGTGCGGCATTTCTTGCACTTGCAATCAAATTCCTCGTATCTAAAATATCTCAGTTCCATATTATCGAACAGGCTGCGACAAAGATAATTATATCGGCAACATCCGCACGACCATACTCGCGCGCTTTATACGTTGCGTTTACCAATACCGTCGCTAATATAATCCAAATCATTTTTGCAGCTTTGCAAGCATTAACTCAATTTTGTGGACGGATGCCAATAGTTCCTTCATGTCGCTCTTTATCTCGTTGCTGTCAATCTCCAATTGAATGACGCGGCTTTTAAGACGTGCTACCGTGCTGTTGAGGTTCACCCATACACCAACTAAACCCGCCACTACCGGCGCAACCACTGCAACAAATTCCCATTCCATCACTTCTCTTTTTTCTGTATGATAAACCAATTCGAATTGTGGCACAAGATAGTGATGCCATCATAAGCCCTATTAAAATCGTAGGACGTTGCGCCGTCGATAGTTACGCCTGTATCTGCTGCGTTTGGTTTTAGTGTTACGCTTTTATTTGATGCTATCGTGCTATCGCTATGGAACTGAATACTGCGGCCCTGATTGCCTGTAACAGTTGGTAAAAATATCTCGCTCGAACCGTTTGCGCCAGTCCACTTGTTAAATATCATATAGTCCGTATTTTTCACGTTATACCGGCTCCGGTCGCTATTCGATACGCCTGTAACAGGCTGCTGTATTAATCTCTTAAATATGTTGGGCGGCAAATTCCCGGCGTCCGGTGCGTATAGGTTACGAATATCGTAAACCGGTTCGCTGTCGTCCTGCGGGTCATGCGTATCGATCACCTCTGGCTCCGGTGTAACGACGTCAGCGTTATCGATATTCAATTCAAAGGCTTCATAGTCACCCTCGACGCTTCGAGCTGTAAAGGAGCATTCAAAAGGTAGGTATCGATCAGCGCCAAATTTTAGCGAGTTCATTGGGCTTACAAATCCAGTGTGATAACCGCCGCGCTTAATTGGTGTGCTATTGTTTTGACCTGCTAATATTTCCTTAACTCCAAGCGTATGGATTGCGGCATCTTCAGACGGATACAATAGGCTGCTCCATTCGGTTATGATTTCGCCCGGCGTGCTGTTGTTGTCGTATATGTTTTTATGGGTATCAAACAAAGTTGATCCAATTTGCACGGCTGGTTGTTCAAACGTTAGTTGCCCGGCGTTTGTTGTGTTTGCGCTATAAATAAATTCATCGCCGTTTGTTGCATTGCCATTCATAACGAAGGCGCTAAGGTTTTGCAGTTTACCGTAGGCGTTTGATCCTGTTATATCTGTAATAACTGTACCATCGTGGTCGTATCCAATGAGGTCAGCTGTTATATCTAAGCCGGTTTGTTGGCTTGTTAATTCATCAAGATCAATAGCTAGCGGTTGGTTGTACGCTGCTACGTTTAGCGTGTTGCTACCAAATTGATTCATTTGGTTGCTTATAATCTGCCCTGTATTTCGATCTATGTAAGTGAAATTTGTGTGCATGGGCACATAAAAATAACCGGCTGAGCTGCTCCATGCCGGAGCGGTAAACACCATGCTGTCCAAGTTATACGACGCTTCAAAATTGCCGGTAGTTATTTCAGTAGGTCCAAAGCTTAGAGCGTTCACGTAATACAACGATCCGCATTTAACTGTGAATCGCATGACCAGCCTGCCCGGTATATCTTCACCAGTAAAAGAACCGCCACCGCTATAGGTGTATTCAAATTCGAATTGCAACCTTAGGACGCTGTCATCTTCATAAAATAAATCGCTATCCGATACGGTTGTGCCTATTGCTGTCTGCTGTCCCGTAGGGTTTAAAAATTGTGCGCTTTCATATAAAGGCGGGAAGTTTGCGTTTGTAATCCAGCTGCGTCGAACATCATTCAAGGGAGGTAAAAAAGTCTGTGATCCGCCTCTAAGTTTACGGATGTCTGTACCAACTACAAGTTCTGTGCTTACTGCTGTGCTGCTAGCGCTTACCGTGCCGGCCTTCGTGATTGTGAATAAATCTAATTCCTCGTCGTCAATGACTGCGCCCACCGGTATAAAATTGAAACAACCATCAGCGTAAAAGATACGCGCGTTAAACGTTATGGCAAGGTTTTCCAGTACGGTAAACGTAGAAAAAAACTCGGGTTGTCCTTCTGCATTTTGATTGTAAAATGCTGAATGATTTACTTCGGATTCTATTAGCGCGTTAACGCTTGCGAATGTCGTTGTCGGTATAAAATTATTGGCGTACCTAATAAGCACATCTGTATTCTCGTAGATATGAAGCGCTCTTGTTTTTAGAATAGCCTTGTACAAGTGTTGGGCTATATTATCTCGGCCTGTGTATGCTGTGCCGTCATTGTTGTACAATGTATTTGCAAGGTTGCCAAGCTCGTCAACAGCGTTAAGAGTGTTTTGTATTGGATAGGCTTCATCCATTAGGGCAATTTGCTCAGCCAATAAAACACCGGTAAAGAATAAAGTATTCGCGCCGTCCGGGTCTTTGTATATACTTATAGTAAAATCCGCGTCCTCGCTGGTGGCGAGATCAGTTAAAAATAAAGTGTGGTTTGCATTATTCTCAATGAGCGTAAAGGTTAATTCACTGCCTATAATCGGCTGCATTCGGTTCTCATTGTCGCCGCTGTAACGCAGCGTAAAACCGTCAGCGCCTAAATTGAATTCCACCTCCGTAACCTGCCAACCATTTTGGTGGATGTTCAAACGGTAGTCCGTGCCAAGGTCATCGGTAAACTCTGCGTAAAGTCGTATTGCGTCAGCCATTTAGAATCCTCTTACTCGGTTACGGTCGATTGCATTGCGCTCACTGGTTAGGAGTATATCACGGCCTGAAATCTTGCCGGTGACCTGTACGCTTTGCCCGCCCATCATGCTCTGTAATTTACTCAGCGGCGCAATTACCTCAGGGTCTACGCTTGCGTTTTGGTTATCTCCTACCATTGCCATCGTAGGACCAAAGGCCAAGCCACCCTGTGCAAGTGCTGGCGGCGTCGAACCCATGCGTTGACTTAATCCTTTAATGACTGCACCCGCTGCAACCAATGCAACACCAGCAGCCACAGCTGCCAGTGGGTTTGTTGTAAGCGATAGAAAGAAAGCGCTGGCCGCTATACCTGCGGCTATAAACTGCTGTCCTAAATCAATGAGCAAGCTAGCCAATCCAAGAACCGCCTGCGAAAATATATCGCTCATCTGAACTGTGCCCGCAATCAGTCCACCAATCGCCATGCCTATACCTGCAAAAGCGCCCTCGACTGCTGGCCCCATATCCACCATCATGCTCAACTCCTTGCGGCCTGCCTTTAGGTTTTCCGCTAAGTCGCTGACGGCTGTGCTGCTTTGGGTTACTAGCTGCGGACTTGGCCCTACTGCGCCACCTTTCGCGGCTAGTGGCTGCAAGCCTGTATCTGCTTCACCTGCACCGCCTCCGCTAATTGCTGACGGTATTAAATTAGTCAAGCCGCCCAATGTGCTTAACGCGTTGGCTACGCTTTCTTTTGTAACCAACTCCAACGGCTCACGCTCCAGCTCCGTATTGACAGCGGTTGTAAAGTCCTCGGCTGCCTTCGTGCCAAACTCGGCCATGCGATCCGCCGCGTTGGTGAATGCGTTGCTAATGGCGTCGCCTATGTTTGATAGGTCACCGCTGAGAACCGCGCTAATGATTGCGCCAAGGTCTTGGAATGCACCAATGACCGCATCCACCGCGAACAGGAAGAAATCGAATACCACCTGCACCGTGCCCTTTATGCCGCCAATGATACCACGCAAAAGGCTGGACTCATTGTATAGCGTTATAAAGTAATTAATCACGTCAGTGATATACGGCGCTATCTCATCGGCAAAGGTTACAATCGCAATACCCAAACCGACGACGGCAGCAATTACCAAACCAATCGGCGAAAGCAATGCCATAAATCCTTGTATCAATGACGGTAGTATAACCAGCAGCGGACCGAGTGCGGCGGCGATACCTGCACCGATAACCATGAACCTCTTAACTTCGGGGCTGAGGTTTTGGAAGGTGGCCAGCATATTCTTTAGGCCGTCAATGACCGGCGGAAGAAATTCCATTATAATCTTACCGAATTCCTCCTGCAAATCACCGAACGAATTGGCAAGTTGCTTCAGTCCACCCGTGCCCGCCTTCGCTGCGGCTTCTGCTGATCCGCCGTATTGCTTTTCCAGCTCGTCAAGTATAACCGTTTGCGCCTCGGCTAGTCTGCCGCTTTCGGTCAGGCTTTTAATCACCGCCTTTTGATCCTCGCTGAACTGGATACCCGACCGGCTCAACGCTGTTAGGTTTGCAATCGGATCGTTCAGCGCTTTACCCAATTGAATGGATGCGCTTTTTAAGTCGCCATCTAAACGCGTGGCAAGATCCAGCGCCACCTTTTGCGTGCGTGTAAACTGATCGCCGGCAATGTTGGTGAACGTCAGCAGCTGCGAAGTTGCATCCTTTAATATCTCTTCATCCCCGAATATGGTTTTCGTTTGCAGGTCGGCGGCCATCTGCTGCAACTGCTTCGAAGTAAAGCCAACGGTTGCGCCGGTAGACTTCAAACCTGCCTCAACCTGTGCAATGGCTTTGGCCTGCTGGTCGAATGCTTTCACCGCTGTAAAGCCAAGCGCCGCAATTGGTGCGGTCAGCCCCATGGTCATGGACTTGCCGAGCTTCTTGGTGTTCATACCAAAGCGCTGCATCTTTTTCATAGATGAGCCTAGCGCCTTATCAAATTGCTTTGTCTGCGCTCCTATCGTTACGATTAAATCGTTCAGCTTTGCCATTGGTCTCTTTCTAGTATTCGTTGCCTGAGTTCTTCCTTGTTAAGTTTACCGGCCTTGGCCTTTGGTTTCTCCCATGGAAATTGCATCAGGTCCTTAGGTTGCAATTTACGCCCTTTTTTTAGGTGAGGTTGCATGATCATTGAACCAAGCCACCGCGTGCGCTCCCACTCCATACGCTCGCGTATCTCTTCGCTTTCTCTGTTGGCGTCAAGTGCAAGGCTTACCTCGCCGAATGTCATTGACCAAAACGCAGAAGGGGACAGGCGCAATATGCCCATCCCCATCCGTATAATATCTGGCCAGCCAATCGGCTTATCCGTGCCGTCTATGCTTTTTTTTCGCTGCTATATTCGCCGAGTGCGTCAAAGCATTGGGTAACGTGCTCCAGCGTTATGTGATCCTCAAACGTCATCAGGTCCATATCAAAGTCCTGACCTTCAAAGCTGCATCCACATTCAACACCGACAAAGCAAAGGAAGGCACAAGCGTCTGCGCTCAGCTTCGACGGATCGGATAGGCTGAACACATTGACTTTTGTTTTACGCTCGAATTTCTTCAGCGCCTTCATGCTGTACCGCACTGGGTACTCCGTACCATTCACTTCGATCATGAGGCGACCGTGTCAGTAATTGTGCCGGTCAATTCAAAGGTAGCTGAATACGTTGCTGTGTCTTCTGTGCCGCCTGATTGCTCAAGGCTAGTAATGATTGCGGACGCGCTGAATGACAGGTCACCAGTTACCTCAGTAGCTTTTGAGAATTTCACGGTAACGGCTGTGCGTGCCTCCCATGCAGTCCACAAATCCGTTACGTCCTTGTTTGAATCTGCGTCCGTGTAATCAATTAAACCGCTGACGCTGATTGATCCGCTGCGTACGCCACCGAGCAGCTCACGAAATCCCGCGCTGTCCTTTGTAGTGATGTCGATGGTTTCGACGTTAAGGGAGAGGCTGCAATCCGTAGCCGCTGCGATTAGCGTGCTATCAATGTAAACGCCTAGTTCTGTACCGTTAAAAATGGCCATTTTATTCTTCTATTAAATCGTTATTATCTGAGTCTTTCTTTTTCTTAGGAGCGTCGAGGTATCCCTTTGCTTTTAGTTCTGCGGCAAAGTCAGAAGTAACCGACGGCGTTGCGCCTTTCTTCCAATTGTTACCGCGTAGCTTGCACGCCTTTTGAATTGTGACCTTCATGGGTGCAAGTTAATCAATTTCAGGTTGATCCGGAAACCAACCATTATCCTCCATGTATTCTTGTGTGCGGATCGTCGTTGTGCTTGGTACGATATGCCCAAACGGGAACTTCGAATTCACTTGCACGTAACTGCTCAGGGAATACCGCTCATCGTTCGAGAGCTCAGGGAAGCAAGCCACGAGGCGTTCAAGCGTTGCCGCGGGGCTAACGTGGATGAGGTAGTCGGTATTCACTTGCAAAGCGTTCTGCACTCCGTCAGGATGGACTACGATACCGAACACGGCTGAATCGATTTCCCAATCCGCCTGAATGAGAACGGGACGGGAGATGTTGTACAGCTCGCGCGTTATTTGCTTTGCCCGTGCTTCGCTTGTCTGCGTGTCCGTTGGTAGGACTATGATAAATCCGTTCATTAGAAGATGTCGTAAAACGTGTTGATGTTGGTTTCAATTCCCGTGCGGTTGCTGGATTGGTCAGAGGCGTATATTATCAATTCACTCCTGTGTCCAATCATTGCACTAAAAAATAATTTTATATTACCCTGCATTGTGACCTGTGAATATGTTGAAGTCAAGTGACTTGACCCGTTTTCATATACAGCCAAATTGGGTGAAGCTAAATCGAAGGTTTTTATAGTCAAATCAGAAGAAGAAAAAGAAGGGCTTTTGTACCCTGCCGAATAAATTGCACCCGCATTAGTGTCAAACATCAACAGGTCACCACCTCCGAAAGATTGCCAACCTTGGTGCTGACCTCCCGCAGCTGTTTCTGCTGACCTATCGCGTTTAGTTACATCTACCACAAAATAATCTGAATCGGTCGTGCTAATATTTGATGACAAACTCATTTGCTTTGTGCCGTCTGATAATATTGCTGGCTTCCCGTTCTCCGTCACCACTCCGTTCGTACCGTCGTAAATCTTGGGCATATTTGCGGTTGTGGATTGCGTTGTATCGTTTCCGTTTCCGCTCTGGTCGTACCAAGTCCGCACAAAGCCGTCGTTGCTTCCGCAGTGCGCCGCAAGTGCAACAGTATCGAGTTCACCGAATACGTTCGCGGAGATGTCAGCGTATGAAGTGCCGTTGTATACTTCGATAAGCGGCCCTGTGTGAGCTGTGCGAAGTTTCCGCAAAGAGTACGCCGCCGCTGCTCCTGAATACGTGTCGAGGAGTGGCGTGTTTTGGGTGTAATAGTCTCCGATGTTTTCTTCGATGTCGGTGCGGTCGGTGGATTTGTCGGAGGTGTATAAAACAACTTCCTGCGCTTTTCCTTGCATAACGAACGAATTTCTATTGAAAAGAATTCCAACCGCATCGCCTGAGAAATCTATTGAAGTTAGGCTGTGAACCTCATTTCTGTATGCGTTATAGATGTCTCCACGGGTGTTTGGGCTTATAGACGTTCCAGCATTGTATAAGTTGTTCATCGTGTACCCAAAAGCACCAGCAGCACCCGAACTTGATTGAGCAAGCGGTAAGACATCTGTGCTGGTTGTTTCAGCAAGCAATGCCCACATTGTATCATTTGAGTCAATGGTATGCGTAATGAATGCGAATTTACTACTTGCAGCCCCGACGGCTGTTATAGAGAATCCATCGTTTGAGCCGTCAAAGTCTAAAGCCACCTTTCCATTCTCTTTGACAATTGCTCCACCCGTGTATATAGTCGGCTGGTTTCCTGCCGTGCTTTGGGTCGCGTGGTTGCCGTTGCCGCTTTGGTCTTTCCAAGTTTCAACCGTGCAAGTCGTACCCGTGCAGAAAGTCGTGATTGCGCTCTCGTCAATGTTGCCTGAACCGTCAAAGCCGATTGTTGTGGTCGTGCTGTCTGAAGCCCTGCGGATGACCATGCATTCGGTTTGGGCGTTTCGTATTTGCCGCGTGGAGTAAGCCGCTTCAGCTCCGCTTCCAAATGATTTGTCAAGCAAGTATTGCACGCCTGTAACCTCCTCCCACGATTGCGCCAAGGTGAAGGGAGGCGTGCCATACGTTGCGCCGTCCTCGAATGCGTCAAACACCGCAACCGTATCCGCGTAAGCTGTATCGTCTGCAAATGTGTGAATCAAATTGTAATCGCCTATTACATCGTCGTCACTGATAAAGCCCGTTTTGTGGTAAATCTTACGAACGATAACTTTGCCCGCTGCTGGCGTGTCGCTGGAAGGGTCGATAAAAATACCGTCGCCCTCTGACTTGACACTATACCCGCGTTCAAAGGAAACGCTAGGCATTTGCAAACCCGTTTCAACCTCATCTTCGAAGCGGTTGGTGTAACTTACCAACGATTTAAATGCGCCCGCTGTAGCGTCGTATATGAGCGCCTGATTGCCTGCCGGCGTGCCTACTATGGTAACGTCGCTGAGGTCGTTTAAATCCGTAGGCACTGCGCTTGTATCGGCCTTTGCGTTCAATGCTGTTTGTGTTGCCGTGCTTACCGGCTTATCCGCGTCGCTTGTATTGTCTACGTTGCTAAAGTCGGCGCTGTTGGCCTTGGCGTTTAGCTCTGTTTGCGTGGCTGTACTCACCGGCTTCGCTGCGTCGCTGGTGTTGTCAACGTTGCCCAATCCTACCTCGCTCTTTACGATGCTGTCGTTTGTCCATTCGCTGCCGTCGTACTTCAGTAGCTCTCCCGTTTCCGGTCCGCCCTGTCCGAATTGTACGTCAGTTAATTGCCCTAACTGCGTCACGCCGCCCGCGTCGTCTGCCGGTTGCCATTCCTGTACGGATGCATCGTAGGCAAGTACCTGCCCGTCTGTTACACCTGTTACGTCAACATCGTACAGGTCGCCAATCTTTGCACCCGTCACCGGTGTGCCTTGCGCTATGGTAAAGTTGTCGCGCTTGATCCGAAATGTAAACGTCAGCACTTGAGCAAAGCGGCGCGGCGCGTCGATTGTGTCAATGTCCACGTCATTGAATTGGATGCTCTCCACGTTCACGCCGTTGTATGTTCCGCTAACGCGATCCAATGCACCGCGCACCTTGTCGCCGAGATCAGCAGCCAGTGCATACGTATCGGCATAGCAAAGAAATTCAAACCGTACTTCGTCGAGCTTACTCGGCCCGTCGTGCGTGTCTTCAGGCGCTACGCTTTGCAGCTGGTAAACGATGAACGGCGTTGCGGTTTCCTGCTCGGCTACCTCCGGGAATACGTTCACCCCAACGATGTCGGTGACGTCTGTGTTTTGCGTCAGTATTACGTACGCGGCTATTCCTGCATTCATTTCTTATTTGCTTTTGCTTTCGCTGCTTTGCGAATTTGAAATTCATATTTCTTGCGCATCTGCGTTAATGCTTCGCCGCGCTTGTTTGCAATCGACCGACTGAACACGCCTTTGTTTCGGTTGTTGCCTTTTATAAATTGGTCGTCACCTTCCACGATGTTAGCAAACCATGCGTCCGCGTCTTTGGGTGCGCGTCTACCTACACGCGGCCCAACCCAAAAAGTGGAATGTTGTTTATCAATCTGCCAAACCTTAACGGATCGGCGTAGCGTGCCCGGCTTTATATCAAAGCCACCTTTGCCACCTCGACGGATACGGATAGTTTCCTTGGCGTCGACAATGTTGTTCAACATCTCATCCTTGTAAATCTTACCGACTGCTCGATGGATTCGCTTCTGTACATTCTGATCGGTGACCTGTTTACGCAGCTGCTCGAATTGTTTTAGTAGCGGCTTAATGTCTGCGCCGATTCCTTCAAAGCCAACCTTTCCGCCTTTTTGCTCAAGTGATCCCTGTGCCATGTGTTCCGGTTATTTCGCAAAGTAAAATAAGCTGGTCATTGCGTCCAACTTCCTCAATGCCTTGTATCGTGTACGTGTTGCTGTTGTAGATAACGCGGTCCGCTGGATTGATTGCCCGTGTGTCCGTGCTGCTGCGGATTTTAAACCGTAGCCGCTGGACCGGTGTATCTTGATCGCCCGTTATTTTTTCCGCCATACCTTCGCCGGCCTTCATCAGTTCAGCCCATACGGTTACGAGCGTAGCCCATGCCGGTACGCGCTCACCGAATGCGTTGGTGCTGGTCGTGTAGTTCTGTACTTCTATACGCCGATCGCTTTGTCCTATTCTCATACTGAAGTGATAACGCGGTACGGATTCAAAATAGAATAAAGGCCGAGCGGCAACACGGCCAAAGTTGTACCAGCCACAACCGGCTGGCGCTGCTCGTATAGGTGCGCCACCATCCAACGAATGGCGGTAATCATCGGCTTTGGAATTGTGGCCTCTGAATAACCGACGTTCATATTCACCTGCACCGCGTTGAATGTGTCGTCATAAAGATCGGGCACGCTGTCGAATGTGATCCGCGCGGCTTTAGTTTTTATATCGGCCCACCATTTCGCTGTTGCCAGCGTCTGCGTGCTGTTGGCTGTGTCCTTGTACTGCACCGAGGTAATGGAGTTCACCGGCCCAATGGGTAAACGGACGTTATAAAAATAATCGATATACCCCACGGCGGTAACGTCACCCATGCGCGTATTGCAATAGTCTTCAATCCACGCAATGGATGCATCCCGATACGCTTCTATTAGTGTATCCTCGTCCGTGTGATCTACTCTCAAATGCTCTTTAAGTTGCGCCACGGTTATAATGCTATCGAGGTCGGGCGTGCCTGTTATTTCTACGGTCATCATGTCGCTAAAATACGGACAAAAAAAAGAGGGGCCGAAGCCCCTCCTTTCCAAACAAATAACCCAACCAAATTATGCGCTCAACTTTGTAGCCGTTGCCAACGCTTGCGGCTGTCGCAAATCAAAGTCAAAGAATCGGTTTACGTGCAAAGCAATCTGTGCAGTGCCTGCATCGCTGTACGGGTCAACAAGCAAATCAATGCCACCGAAGTAGGCAAGAATTCCGCCCTGTGCAAAGTTTCCGAAAATCATATTTCCGCCAACTGTTGAGCCGCCTACGGCTGCATCCAGTGTAGAGTTCACCAAGTATGGAGTAGCTACCCCACGATACATGTTGAACTGTCCGTTTTCCCATAGTGCGTTGACGCTTGCAACCTGTGCCAAAGCCTTCGAAAGCGCGTACGCTTTTGGACTCATGACATATGCAGCGCCTGCAAGGTTTCCACCGTCTGCAAGCACAGCGGTTTCCATGTCGTTCACAATAGCAGCATCCAAAACATCGTCAGCAGTTACCACCTGATTAACAGTAGTTGATGCCATGATAGTATCAAAAGCATAATCATCTACGTAAGCGTTCATCGCTGCGGCCAACTCGTTAGCAATAAGTGCATCCACTTCACCACCGCCCTGCAAAATCAATTGCTTGCTGTACTTGGTGTTTGCTGCAACACGCTGCGGCGACAAAGTCAGGCTATCCATATCTAAACCTGAAGCTGTATCTGATGCAACTTCTGTGGCTCCTGTACCTGTGGCCTTCGTGCTTACGCGTGGGAACTGCAAATTACCTGTGGCATTTCGAATTACTGTTGTTCCGAGTCCTTCGACTACCGTAGGGGCGCGCAATGCTTCAATGGCAGCAGGTACAACAGTAGGAACAAATCCCGCACCCGCTTCGCCTGCTGTTGCTTGGAAGTCGTCAGCTGTACGTAAAGCGATAGATGGGATTGCAATTTGTCCAGCCATCTGTAGGCCTTGGCTTCGTGCTTCCTTGCTGGCTTCACTTGCCCACTCTGCCTCGGCACCTTCCAAGTTTCGACCGTTTGCAACCGCAGCGACTGCACGGCTTAGGGAAAAAGAACCGTTGACGCGCTCAACTTCGCGCTGCTCGGATGCGCCGGCTGTACCGCTCTGCGCCATTCGTGCAACCATGTCTTGTTCGCGTGTCTTGTGCTTGATCTTCACATCAAGGTCCTGCATCATGCCGTCAAGCTTATCGCATCGCTCTTGTTCTGCTTCTGTCATAACGCGGCCCTCTGAGTCCGCTTTTTGGCCAATGGCTACGAATTCCTCGTAGTTCGCATTGCGTTGGCCTTTCAAATCGTTTAAAGTCATCTTTGTAATATTTTGCGTAAAGTTACGCGGTTCTGTTTTTATCGCTTCAGGTTCTGCGCGCTTCTCCGCTACGGGTTCGGCTGCTACCTGTTCATCTTTCAATTCCTCCACTTCCTGCGCCGCCTCTGCCATGTTACGCGCGTATACTGAGGTTGTAGCTGCGGCCGGATAGGTCACAGCGCTCGTGTCTAATAATTTGCCCACCTTGGTGATGGTTCGCGTGCTGCGGTCTTCGCTCCATTCGTCCGCCTCGATTGTAAAGGCGAAAGAACTTTGTGAAATATCGCCGCGCTTAATGAGCTTGTAAAGATCGCGCCCGTCCTGCGTGTCGGCAAGTGCTGCGCGATACTTCAACCCCTGATCGTCAACGCTAAGCTCTAAGGTGCCGTTCGTAGTTCGTGCCAATGGTGCGCCCGTGTGATTCAGTAAGAATCTTACGTCGTCCTTCATGACGTTATCGAACGCGCCGCGCGCTACGGTTTCTTTGAAGTAACCGAGATCGTACTCCACTTCGAAATTGCTTGCATAGCCTTCGACTACCAAAGCATCATCGCCAGCGGCCCGCACTTCTGCCGTGCGCAGTTCTACGTTATCGCCGTACTGGCTGCGCAGTTCTTCCGTGCGCTTGTCTTCTTTATTCTCCATTATTTTCTGTTTCTGAAACTTTATCCGAATAAGCGCCAAGCCTATCCAATGCAATTTGGTTCACGGCGACGGTGTGCGTATCGCCTCCGTCCGTTGGGTTTAGTTCTTCCTTGCCTCTGACTTCGTTAATACTGAGCACGCCGTTGTTCAGCATCTTCGTATAGAAGTCTGCGCGGCTTTGCATATCGCCTCGGTACAAATCGTTTAAATTAAACTTGCTGTATATCTGTGGGCGCTCGCGTGACTGGATCAGCTTCCTGTCAATCTCCTGTTCGATACGTTTGGCCCATGGTGCAATGGTGTGCCGTGCGAATTGTAAATTCTGCTGCTCGACGTTGTTGTATGTCGTTTGGCTTTCGAGCTGTACCAATGTAGGGGGCACGCTAAAAATGCGGCAAATTTCTTCCGCTTGGAATTTACGCGTTTCGATAAATTGCGCCTCGTCGGGGCTGATGCTGATTCGTGAATATTTAAATCCAAACGGCAGCAGCTTCGTGCCGGCCTGTTGTGCGGCCTTATTCCAACTGCCTTGGATTATATCCATCTGCTCCTTTTTCAAAGGCTGGTCGCTGGATAGTATTCCCGTCATTTGCCCGCCGCTGCCAAAGTACTCAGCGCCAAAATCCTCGGCGGCTTTTGCGAGTCCTAAATTCTCACGGTGCAAACGGATCGGCGACTTTCTCTGTAAGTTGCAAATCTCCAGCATGTTCTCCGGCTGCACGATGCCAACGTTTCGCACGCTGTAAACGATTTGGCCGTTCACGTTTTTGCGGTCCACGTCGTAAATGTCAACACAGGTTAAACTAGTGACGTACCCACGGCCATCGCGCTCGATCAGAGCATAGCCTACGCCGTTAATAACTGCATTGCTGATTACCGTTTCCCAAAAGTCGAATGCAGTTTGGTATTCGTTGGGCTTGTATTTGATAACGTCATAAGCCGGATGCACGTTGGCCGGTTCTATCTCGCGGCCGATGCGTTCGTATACCTCAAGGTCAAGGCTCGCCAAGGTGCTCGCTATCTTGTACACGCAAGCGTAAACCGTCGAGATCGTGAGCGCGGTATTCTCGTTTATGTTCGCACCGCTCACCGTAGTACCGTAGATGCCTAGGTCGTTCGCCAAGGTCTGTGAATCGTACTTGCCTACGCGATACCTCAAAAGCGCGTTTAATCTGTCGCGAAGTGTTGCCATATGGTTCGCAATTTACTACAGGGAAATTATATCAAAATTCTGCTCCACCTCCTGCGGTGTTTTCATGTGTTCACCTATGCCCATAACCATGGCCACAATAGGGTCGATCTTGCCGCCGCTCTTCTGTTTGTCGGCTTTTATGTTGCCCGCCGGATCCATTTTTAACTCGACGTTTCCAAGCGCCCAACGCAGGACCGGATCGCCATCGTGCCAAACCTTGGCCGTTCTTACCAACACCTCCAGTTGTTTGGTGGGGCTGCTCATAGATACAAAGCCCTGACCGAATGGCGTCAGCGGTACGCCGTCGTCCACCAAGTCAATTGCGATCTGCGTGCTGTTGTATCTGTCAAATGCAATCTTCTGTATTTGATAATTATGCATCAAACTGTTGCCGTCTACCTCCTGACCGTCCGGGCGATTCATCACGCCGCTGACTAGCCGGCGAATAGCAGCGTAGTCGGTTACATTGCCATCGGTTACGTGTACATTCGGCAGCTCTAGAAAGGTGCGGTAAATATGTCCGGGGTCGCGGTCGAGTACTTGGTCGATGGTATCGCTTGGCATAAAGTAATGGCCGCGTACATGGTAGCCGCCTTCGTCAGGGTACACCATCACCAGCGCCGTCATATCCGAAACGCTGGCAAGGTCCAACCCACCCCAACATGGTAGGCCGGTAAGGTCGGCCTCGCGTTTGTTGGCGCTCCATATTTCGTCCTGTATCCAAGTCTTGGAAGCGGTCACCCATTTGTTGAGGTGCTTGGTTTTAAATTCTACCTCGCGCGATCCGCCTAGGTTTATCGCTTGTTGTAATTGTGATTCTAGTAATTGCTGACGCAGCGCCACGCCCAACGATGGATTGGCTTTTATCCATGTGCTGGAGTCGGTCCAATCGTCATCTTCATCCAGCTCGTAAATCAAAGCAAATTGTGCGTCATCGTGTTTCACTCCGTCGAGAATTTCCTTGCACGTCTTTTGCATTTCGTAGCATGGAGATTCACGGTTAAAGCCTGCGGTTGTAATTGTAAGGTGTAACGGGTTACGCCGCGCCTGCATACCTGATCGCAGGACGTTGGCCACGCCGTCCGTTGGGTGCGCGTGATATTCGTCAATGCCTGCGAAGTGTATGTTCAGGCCGTCGAGTGTGTCGCGCTCACTGCTCAGGTAGGTGCAGCGTGCGGATAGCTTAGGCGCTTTTATATCGTGCTTGCCAGCCCTTAGGTGTCGCCTGAGTTGCGGCGAAATCGATACCATCCTTTGCGCTTCGTCGAATCCGATCTTTGCTTGGTCTTTCTTCGTTGCCGCAAAATAAACCTCGGCAGCTTTTTCCTGATCAAAGAAAAGAGCAGCGATCGCACAGCCCGCCATAAGTGTCGTTTTGCCATTCTTCCGAGCCACAGTAATATATGCATAATTAAAGCGTCTTGTGCCGTCTTCCCTAAACCAGCCGTATAGATTCCAAAGTATAAACTGCTGCCAAGGTAATGGATCGAACGGCTTGCCATCCCATTCGCCTACCGTGTGCCGGATCGCCCTTTGGAAAAATGTAATGTAAGCCGCCGCGGTCTTTGGTCTGAATTCCAAGCCGCGTTCTTCCGCTGTGTCGAGGTCCGTTAGGTAACGCTGGCACGCCTTGGCTACGTATTTGGCTGCTGGTATTTTGCCGGTAACGATGTCGAGCGCGTACCGATGCGCTACACTGTCAAGCATCTTTGAACGTAAGGAGCTGCTCCAATTCGTCGTCCATTTCAACTTCGACTTCGATGCGCTTGCGGGCCGCCGGTGTCATGCCTAATTCTTTCAGCACTACCAAATATTTAGATCTTGATTCCACTAGCATCTGATGCTCCGGCCGGTGCTTCGTCATCGTGCCGCCGTCCCTGTTTTTGAATTCGTAGGTGTAACCCTTTTCGTCGATCAGGCTTTGTAGTTCCCGGACCTCAACCGCTAAACACGCGGCCATTGTTAAGAGGTCTTCATCCAATTCGCCAATGTGTCGAGCGCTGCGCAGTGCGTTCTTTATGCGCTTATATTCAAGCTTCTGCGTTTCTGTGAGTACGTCCATGCTCAAAGGTAGCGCCAAAACGCAAAGAAAAAAATGAAATAAATCGCCATGGA
>JAAHTG010000128.1_pt4 | contig 22932 bp, 21 predicted proteins | sample 6116081 | NCBI WGS metagenome assembly JAAHTG01 (sample SAMN13939989, study PRJNA603662) | sponge metagenome | isolation source: marine sponge | host: Mycale hentscheli | place: New Zealand | collected 2005 | reverse complement strand
TTACTACGGTGGCGCCCTGAGGTTTTGTTATGGGTTTGGCATTTGATTTGGACGCCCTGGATCTCCCAGGTTTGGATTGGGCAGAGATATTCTCGCTCGCCGCTTCCGGAGTTCGAGCACCCAGTTACGGAGGATATTCTGGTCGCTGGAAGGACATATTCATCGATCTGGACAATTTTGACATTACCATTAGGGATGTCAAGCAAATTAACGGCATGATTGCCATCTGCGGAACCTACCGAGGCAGATCGTTGAGAGATCCTTGGGGAACCGGAGCATTGCTGAACTCATTATTTACTGATGGATTTATCGCATTCCAACGCGGATTCTCGTGGACATTTGGACTTGGTTCCAATGCCTCCGATTTTAATTATCGCCCATTCAAGGCATCCCAAGTATCAGATCCAATTTCTTGGCTTGTCATTCCCATGAGGATGCCGTTTGAGGTTAATCCAGGAACTGCAATCAATGACCCCAGCGTCGGACTTTACAGTTTAGATGCTCTCAAGTCTATTGAGCCATTCACGGGAACTAGTGGTCCGCAAGCCACTCTTGCAGAACCGGTAGTGCAAATAGCCACCTGTGGATTTTCGGCAACCGATGATCCGGGTTCGCAAGGTCTACCAATTGGCCAAGACTATGTTGGCAACATGTATATCATCCCGGTTATCGTCGGTAGGCTACCACTTGATGATGGCTACTGGATTGCGATTTCACAGGCAAAAGAATACTCGGCACAGTTGTCATGGAAGTGTAATGGAGATCTTAGTGATGGCGGTGTCTACAACACACCAGATGAGGCTCGTTTTGGTATAGAGTCGAATACCCTTAATGATCCTACCAATCGTTTGGATCTCGATCGTTTAGCCTCCGATAGCACCTACAATGTGTTCAACCAACAATATGGAACTGAGTATCCCGACAATGTCCTTTCCGGTCGCAAACGTTATCCTCGTCGATTTTTGAGTTTGGCCACCACCAGCATAACATTGCCAGGAGGTGAACCATTTGATTTAGATGCGTTTGGACCAATCTTAATCGGCGGAGATCACACCTACGCACCAGGAGGAACTGTCACAGGAACGTTTCCATTGGTGGCATACAATTATTGGGCAAACAATACGGATCGGGCTTTTGGAGAAACTATGCCCCTCCTAACTTGCTTTACCGATGAGAACACCCAACTTGAGGGAGGCGTTGGTGGCCCCAGCTCATACACACTCGATGGAGCTTACTTCCGTTATGTCATCCCCAGCAACGACTTTTTGACAGGAGCGCCAGAACCCAATACGCCTTTTGAACCCACACTATTGCTGGCAGAGAACGTTACCCACGGCGCTAACAAATCTGCCGAGATCTACATCATCTCTGGCGTTGCTAAAGCATCCGCTATGACCATAGCAGATGGACAATTACCCGGTATCGGTCCAGATCCTCTTTACCCTGGAACTCCAGTAGTGGGTGCTACCTGCATCACGCCCTATGCCGTTTCTGGAGGTGCCTGGGAGACTTCTACTGGCATCACCCTCCCTCAAAGGTGGACTGGTTATGCCAATCAGATGAGGACATTCACAACAGACGAGGAGTTTGCATCCCGTAATGATGACAATACCGGTCCAGTTCAATTTGAGACTGTGCCAGATGAAAATGGCACATTAGTGGGTGTCATCGACAATTATCCCCGTTTTGGTTTTAGAGAAGGGTCACAACAATACGTTGCACCAGGAAACCCCAGCAATCAGGTCTTATTGCTAATGGGAGTTACCATATCTGGAGCTACCTACACCCCCCACCTTCTTGCTTTTGATAATGGAACCGTTAGCACCAAACCTACCGATCCGATCGAACCGATTGCCACAGCGCCACCCTATGAGATGGTAAATACGGGCTATGTTAGGGATTATGGAATTACGGTTCGGAACCAAATCCTCAAATCGTCAAGCAATTCGTATCCAGTTTCGGCATCATGGGATAATGATAGGGATCAGTGGTTAATCGTCTACAATCGTGATTCTCCTAGTTCCTATGCCTTGATCTCCGCCCGATCGGATTTTACCCAATTTATTGACCAAAGTCCTAATGTCAAAATCTTTACTGGCGTGATGGGTAACGAAGAAACTGGTCTTGCAGTTTATGAAATCCCGACCGATTCCAACTACCGATTATTCCCGGCTGGCATCTACACGGCACGCCTAATGACTAACGAACTTGATGGTATCGTTATTGGAGGGGAGTTTGAAGATTTAGCAAATCCCCTAAAAATGTCAGCCATCAAACCAATTCAGACCAATCCCCTTTTTCCACCGACATACAGCAATTTTACTGCCGTCCGTGGCACTACTGGACGAACCGCCAGGGTTTGGGTAGATTACGTGTTATACGATGGTGTGGATGCTTTGGTCGCTACTAAGCTCAGTGAATTGGGTCTTCGCGTCACCCCCGAGAACGTTGAATGGTTTAAGAGTCGTATTTTGCGATCCGCTGGTGTTGACGAATTGGACGTCAAGACAGAGGAGATTGAACAGTGGATGGAGGCACAGCGGAAAGAATACACCGATATGCTCCGAACCAAGGAACGTGCTGGACGACTTAGGAAGCGCAAGCGTCAGGTTTCAGCATACCGTGAGGGTGCAGAGGGTGCTCTGGCTGAGGCTAACAAATCGTCTGTTGACACCCGCGCCCTTGATCCAGAGGATATGGACGATCTGCTCAAAGACATCGGCATGCCCGATGATGGCTACAGTTCGGATCGCAAGCGGTCGTGAGCATTTAGGTAGTCGTCCGGATCACCTAAACCCATGAGCACCGCTATCGTCATTGATGATTCTATTTCAACAAACTACAACCCCCACGATTACAAAGATGACTCCGGATACACTCTCCGTGCCGAGATCGCCATCGCTGAGGCATACCTCCGTCGACACCCCGATGCCGAGATCATCGGTTTGAATGCAGGACTCGTAGATGATTTTGACGACCTCACTCCCATGGGGCCAACGCCGCAAAAAGAGTTTATCCAGGCCCTTCAAGACTATGATAGAGTTGTCCTCATACTGGATAGCCCATTGGAGTTCAACGGCAATAAAAAACCAAATGAGATAGATATTCTCCGTAAAAATATCGCCATCATGGATGTCAGCAAGGTCAACAAAATTATCAACAGCAACGGTGGCGCAGAACTCCAAATCATTCTGGTCGGTGAGGTTGAGCAACTTGCGTCCAGATTTGGCCCAAACATGGTAATGTCGGGGTTCTACGCAGATCGTTTCATGTTATTGGCGCCACACGTCACCATGATCGTTGATCCCCGAACCATCCTGGACTTCGGTTTCTGATCAACCAATTCCAGAATCTGGAAAAAACGTGATGCAGAATCTACATCGATTTAGGTAGTCGTGAAACTAAATCTGACTTAATGGACTACATAGAGACCATAGATCTTCCCTGCGTGGCGGAGATCCAAACCATGGGAACCTGCCTGGTGCCACCCAACGTGGCCATCGATCGAATCATCATCGAACCACGTGATAATCCCCACCTCGGACACTATCGTCTTATCATGACTATCGACGGTTCTCTGTTATATTCCGATGAAACACCTCGTGGTAGATACTCCATAGATGTTGACGATGTCCAGAGTCGTGGCGAATCCCGCAACATTATCGCAGTCGTAGTTCCCCACGACATCCCTTCTGCTGTCAGAGCCTACCTCCAGAACGAGAGCATCCAGATCACCATCATCGGACGTCACGAGGGTAAATCTTCAGAAGAGGGTGAGATTGCTATCGTGGTTGTTGATACTGATTGCCTCACAGATCCCGAATCGTGCGCTTTTGATGTTGGTTTCGTTTCTGAGTGGACTTAGGGTTGTCTCAAGTAGGTGCTACCCCCAATAGCTCCTCATGACGCGCATGCTTTTGTTCACCGGCAAGGGTGGAGTCGGCAAGTCCACCACCAGCGCCTCCACGGCTGTTCACCACGCTTCGGAAGGTCTTCGAACCATTCTGGTTTCTACCGATCCGGCACACTCTACCGAAGACGTAGTCGACGTGCCAGTCGGCATGGGCGCCTCCGTAAAATTGGCTGACAACCTCTGGGCACAGAACTTAGACACCACTACCGAGGCCAGAGTTTTCATTGATCGCCTCAATGGTTACCTCAACGACGGCATGGGATCAGCCATCAAGGATTTCGATCCCGAGATGCTAACTGAAACCGCTAGCTTTCCAGGTATGGACGAGTATTTCGCCTTAGAGAAGATTCTGGGTCTTCTGGAAGGCACAGAAGTTTGTCCTGATGATGGAGAGCCATACGACATCATTGTTTTCGACACCGCCCCGACCGGGCACACACTTCGTGCTTTAGCGACACCAGAACACCTCAAACGATTCATTCTACGTTTAATGCGTATGCGTAAGTTCATTTCTAACCTAAAGGGCGCCTTTTTGTTCAAGAAAAAAGAGGATCCAGTTCAACAAGCCTTGGATGACATCATCGCCAGATCAGATCGTTTCATGGCGCATCTCCGCAAAACCGATCGCGTGGGTGTGTATCTGGTATCAATTCCTACCGAGGCTGGTTTTTCTGAATGTGCTCGCACCGTTAATTGGTTAGGATCTGCTATCAATATCCCCGTAGCGGGTCTGGTAGTCAACCAGATCGTTCCAGACGTTGGTGCCGAACACTGGGCACAGGTTGACAATCCTGCCGTTGCTCTGCTGAAAGCTGAGTTTGATATGCAACAACCTTACCTCAACAGATACCAATCCCTCTGCAGCGATACCAGCACCCACCTTGTTGGCATTCACCGTATGCCCTTCGAGCCCAAAGGTTTGGATCGTCTTAGTTCCTTAAGCCGCCGTATTTGGCATCCAGATACCGGACTTAGAGCCCCGCCCGGACAGGAATCATGAAGTAGACGGCCACCGTAGTCCACACCATGCCCGGCTTGGTAGCTACTCGTCGCTACATTTTCGGGGAGGAATATGAGTTCCTGCAAGAGTCCCAATACCGTGAAAATATGATCCCATTGATCGTCAAGAACGAGGACGATGCCTTGGCCTACTTCAATCGCGTGTGCAAAGGGATAGGTTGGCGCGAAGAAGACTACGATGAATATGAGTCATGGTTTGAGGATCTTACTGGCAACCCGCCCGATAAGAATCAAGAGGCCGACATGCGTATACTGGCAGGAGAGATTGAACCCACCGAACCTGAGATCATCCGATTGCTCGGCATACTCGACGATTACGATGTTGCGGAGATTGGAGCCTATGAACTACTCCAAAACGTCCTTGAAGAAGCCAATGAAGCATTCTTTAATATCCAAGGGACCTCCGAATACTCCAAAATGGTCCTGCAGATATGGACGAGACAGGAGTTGAAGGAACAGGTTGGCTTATTCGGAGATCCGCTCCAAGCACTCATCAATTTACGGAGGACAAATTGATGGGAGACAACATGTTACCCCCCGCCATCTGGGAAGGGGTCTATGGTGATTACGAGGGATTCCATCACATCGTTAAACCAATGCTGGAAGATCTCAATAAGCATGGCATCGATTTTGAGACTTGGGCTCACCAATGCTTGAACCAGGACGATCTTGAGGATGCCGTTGACAATCTGAACAAGCATCGAGCTGGTTTTCTTTCACCTCTCATGCCCTACAATAGCACCGCCGAGCTCATGAGTTTTCTTGAGATGGCCGCTGCCGACGAACCCATGACCCAGGCGCAGGCATGGGTGGCATTGAGCGCCATCCCATACCTAACCAACGGGGACTACGTGGCATGGGAGGTCATGTCAAGGATGTTGGACGCCTGTCCGGGTATCGCCTGGCAAACGTTTAGTCCGGATGATAAGGAGATGACCAGCCTCGTTATCTGGTCAGTAGAGGATCTTCGCGAACGATATGGGTTCATCAGCACCGATCCGCTCCAGGCACTTATCAATTTACGGAGAAATAACCGTGTTTGAACGTCGTGTTGAGATACCCCACCAGAGTAGTCTCTACGATATGTTATTCTCTATTGGCCACACACTCCAGGACGAGTTCATGCTCGATGATGAGGATCTGATCAGAATAATAGATTCCTCCACGGATGAGTTCATGCAGGACATTCGTGATAGTCGCGGTGGTTGGGACGATATGAAGGACTGGATGGATCAGAGATGGCCTGATGGTTGGTCTGACGATCGGGGTTCTCGTTATGAGTTGCTACCACTCCACATCGCCTATGCCGCTATTGGCTTTGGGTCGGAAGCGGAAGATATTTCATATTTTTGGAGGGAGGAACTCAATCCATTCCTCAGCAGGGTCTTCAGCCAATTTGAGATGCTGGTTGCGCCCCAGGAGATCAGTCTAAGGAGCAAAGGTTGGAGGTGGAAGCGGGATCTCGATGGTTGGTCTGAATACTTGACAGTGCCCACCGACTTGCTTCAGATCGATCCGGAATCCTTCAAGGGGTGGGAAATTATTATTCACAGCGCCCCACGCGATTTCGTTATCAACCTTCATTACGTTTGAAGTAGTTGGCCGCACGATCTGTTATTATGGCGGAAGGCACACTAATTATCTGGTTAGCCATCCTAACCACGATTATCGCGATCCAAGGTATCCTGCTCTTGGCTTTTGTCCGCATGGTTTTCGGTCGCATCTTTGGTAACTCCAGTCTACTAACGCGTCTGGCTGTCTGGGCTTGGCAATCCGAAGATCCACCAGGAGGTAATTCCTAATGGCGTTAATCGACTTCGCATACCACAAGATAGCCTGCCCAAATCCGTTTTCCGATTTTGGGGATTGGGGTGAGGATGAATGGTTAGATCTCGCTTCGCAACCTCGTTTCTGGCCTGGTTTTATTGAAGGTTTTCTCCAAGACCCCGATGTTCGCAAGGACATGATCGACTACTTCGGAGATTTAGAGGGCATAGAGAGGGATAAGATGTTAGAGATCCTAAGTGAGCCCATCAAATACAAGGACAGGCTTGTTAATATGATCCAGGACTACAAGTTTGATGCCGAGTTATGGGAGGGTTCCGATGACCCATGGGATCTCATCCTAACCATGACGCCTGGCTATTTTGAATACACAGCTCGGGTCGTTGGCGATAGTATCCAATACAGTATCTACGAGATCGTAACTGAACTCACTCCGGCCAACGATGATGGTTCGCTTGACAATATCCGCACCAATCAGAGGGCTATCCAAGAGTTAGCAAAAGCCCTTGGAGTTAGTCTCAGCATTGTTATGAACCGGCGTGAGGTTTAGGTAGTCGTGCACCCGAGAGATAGTTATGCTCTTTGGACACAGCACCTGGGACGCCGTAACAACCAACGTTCGCGCAGCCGAACCTGACTTGACTGCCGTAATGGATTATCCTGGCCAAGATTATTTTGATAAGTTTTCCGTCACCGATCTGGGAATCACCCCCGAAAGCACTCTCAAAGGATACTCAGACAAGGGATTTCACTTTGTTGTAGCCCCTGAGCGACAGGTCGATGTTCACATCAGCGGACCTGGAGCCGGCCCCGCCAAGATTAAGGCAACCCTTGGTGCTGGAGATTCCATCCGTCGTGATGGAACCAATGACAAGACCATCGTCAAGATTGGTGGAGTCGAGCAAGTCTACCCTGGAGAGGATAGCACCTATTACATCAATTTCACCAACCCACTAACCGTCGAGCCTACTGGCACCGATGGCGATACTGGCGCCGGAGATACCGACGACGGATCGGATGACGATACAGAAGTCACGGCAACAGCAACTGACGTTACCAAGGTCGATGATTCCAAATCAGGTTTCCCCACTAAACTCGCCGCTATTGGAGGCATTATCCTCATTGGCGGATTTGCTGCCACCAAAATGCGAAAGCGTGGCGTATAAGAGCGACTTTAGGTAGTCGTTCCAACCAGGATCACCCATGTCCTTCGGTCACGGTTCATTTGATAGACTCGGCTATGCCGCTGAGAATCTGGTTCGCAAATCAGAGGGATCGATCAATTCTGTCGGGAATTATGGCAGTTGGGTCAAGAGCAAGTTCACTAGTTTCTACAACAATTGTTACTGGAGCGGATCAAACTACCAGATAGATCAGGTTCTCAAAATAGTTCAGATCGCCAGTCCCGACACCACTAACGACAACACCATGCACGCGGGACAAAATCTGGGCAAGACCTATCGTTGGGCAGTTCGCTACCGATACAAAAATACCAGCGATAACACCACCGCCTATGACAACATCGTATTTGTTATGAAGGAAAGAGGCGAGTTCACTAATTATTCCAAGGCCGCCTGCAATTCGTATAAGAAATACATGTTCCTCACATCAGGCAAGGCTTCCGCTGGATCGGCTACCACACTTCAGAATCCTTTATTCACATCACTCGCAAGTGGCGGTGGCAGTGCTGCAGTCTACTCATGGGAGTCTCACGCAACCGGTGGTTGCATCGGCGCTCCAGCCCTCAACCAAGGCAACACCAGCACCGGTAGCGGTGCATGGGCGATCCATAACAAACCTGACTACACTGTCGGAGGCGTTTCTAAGCCTTGGCGCCTAACTACCTACAATTGCCAAACTGGTTCTGTCAAGTCTACTACCTATCACGCTACCAAGTCTGCAGCCCAATCAGAGGCTTCTAACCATGTTGGTGACCAATACGAAGAATACAAGCCCAAAGACTGTGATCTTTCAAGCTGGACATCGTGGTCTTCCTACTCCGATTGCGTCAGCGGCAAGCAAACCCGCACACGCACTCGAACCGTAACTACCCCTGCCGAGAACGGCGGTAGATGCGATTGGTCACTTTCGGACAGCCAGGAGAGATCCTGCACAGTCACCAATGCGGTGGCCTGCTTAGTCTCCGATTGGAGTGAGTGGTCAGAATGGGCTGCTTGCGTTGATGGAAAGGAAACCCGCACGCGCACGCGTGAGATTACTCGCCAACCAGAAAACGATGGTGAAGCCTGTCCTGATCTACTCCAGACTGAGGAAAGAGATTGCACTACCGATGGCGGTGGTGGCGTTCCTCCAGTAGTCGTAACCACCAATCCTCTATCTGGTGGCGGATCTGCCACAGAGTCCGGATTACCTGGTTGGGCGATCCCTGTTGGTCTTGGGGCAGTAGCACTCGTTATTGTAGCCAGTCTGTGATGGTTTGAAATAGGCGGTTGACCGACCACCACACATGACGGGACTCACCTTTGATTGGGATGACCGTGCTCCCGATGATCAGTTAGTCATTCTTGCTCTCGCCGAATTGGCTCGTCGTTTCGGACCCTCCCACGTTCATTACCGCATATCCTCGTCAGGCACCGGTCTGCACGTCATGATTGGCACATATCGTTTCGATCGTCGGACGCGATCGGTGTGCCTGGCTCCCGCGCCCATGCTTCCTGCCCAGCAGTTCGCCTTGCGTGCAGAGTTCGGAACTGATCCTTGGGTCGACGACAATGGACCCCTTGAGTGTCCAGGTCGTTTCATCAGCGATTCCACTCGTGCCGCTGCAGGGATGACCACCAGTCGCATATTTGGTGTCAAGACCGATACCGATGGTAATCCCGCCACTTGCGGACCGTGGGTTTGCTGGGGCGATGCTTAATGGAACATCCGCAAGCATTGGAGTCGCTATCGATGTTAATTGATGCCCTTTGGGATACCCACCAGTTTCTCGTTGAAGGTGAAACAGTTGGCACCAAGCAACAAGTGATGGATGCTTTCCGTGAGGATCGCCAAGTATCATTCATCACGGCAGTTTGAAGTAGGTCTCCAACCTACCAACACTCATGACCGAAACAGCACTCGCCGAAGAAACACGATACTGGGAAAGAGTCGGGATGTATGTCACCCGAGAGTTTGCCGACCAATGGATTGAAAGAATTGGTGTCAGAGGACAGGTTCTTGACGACGATCTCGAGGAGTTCAACGCTATCTCACTACCCGATGCCGATCTGCTACGACGCGAGATCAACTCATTGTTTGACTCACCACCCAACATGGGTGAATTAGCTCCCGAGAATCAGGCGATCCTGGCTCTTATGGATTTTGAGCGACAACGCAAGGATTTCATCCGTGAACGTCGTCAGATGCTCCTTGATGATGGTGTCGATTCCTCAGAAGCACTCACGCAAGCAAAGTCAGATTACGACGAAGCCAAGGAAAACCTTGTTAGGGGCGCACTTGGTATGCCATCGGTTGAAGAAGAGGAAACTGTCACCGAGGAAGAATAATCCCACGGTGACCGATATGGCTGACAACACCCCTCTACCTCAAGCAGAGACTTTAGTTCTTGATATTGTTGAGTATCTCCTCATCAACGAGGGCTATGGATACTCTACACAGATCAGCACCCACATGATAGATCTCAAACCGAGAAGATACACTTCACGCGAGGTTGTTGGCATCCTAAGAAACAGACCTATGTTTCGCCACGCTCAATCCAGGGAACGCAAAGGAGGAATCCGTTGGAGATTAGATCTCCTTTCTCTTGAAAGATACCTTGAGCAAAAGGGATACCGTGAACGTGCCCAGGATCGTGAGATTTTTGATGGCATTAAGGATCTTAAAATGCGTCAATTGATGGCCACCATTGAATCATTGGAAACCATGAATCCAGATGACATCGATACCGTCTATGAGAATATCGCCACACTATGGTCGTGATTTGATGTCAGATAGGGGTAGGTTTGAACGTTGGCTGGATCGCCATAATCATAAAATGGAGTTGATGAGAACATTAACTTCCCTAATCGCGGCATTTAGCAGCACTCTCGTCCTCATCATGTTCATGTGAAGGCTTCATATAGCATGGGACTTACGGAACATCATGGAACACGACAATTGTCGATACTGTGGATCACACCTACGAGCCAAGAAGTCGCGCCTACTCGGTGTCGGCCCAGAGTGTGCTAAGAGGTGGAGACCAATTGCGGCTTGCCAACCTTGTCTTGATGATGCTTTAGCTGTTTCAGGAGGATCCTGGGATGACATCGATTGGTCAAAGGTCAAGGTTATCAGTGCCTGGCACGATGACACACACCATTGCGGAAAAAGACATTATGATTCCGAAGGCATCAGCATCCCTATCGATCTGAGGATGGGTTCCTATGAAGACTTCAACACCTGCACCGTTTGTGGCACGTTTGATGTGCGTTTAGAGGACTGTGTGGAGGGCGAAACTAAGTGCCCTTCGTGCAAATAGACCGGATCGCCTAAATAGGTGGAAACCCCAGGGTATAACATGGCCAAGAAGGAAACAGTTGAACGAACCGGAGCCGATCGCATCGGAGTGGTCTGTTTCAGCGGTGGAAAAGACTCAACGGCTATGCTAATTCGAATGCTTGAGATCAATGATCCAGTTCAATACCCAATCAAAAGAGTCATTTTTGCAGACACCGAGTTTGAGTTTCCTGAATTGTATGCCTACTTAGATGAAGTCCAAAAATACTTGGATGATAACCATGCTCACTGGAATCTCACCATTGAACGTCTCAAACCGGTCAAGACTTGGAATGACAATTTCTACGGCAAGATGGTTCGTGGAAAATACGAAGGTCAATATCGCGCCGCACCATTCCAAGCCTATCCTTGCTATCACGCACGAGATTCCAAAGTTAAGCCGATCCAGCGAGCCACCAAGGACGCTGATGTAGTCTATGTGGGCATTGCGGCCGACGAGAGCCACAGAGCCACCAACAACCCCAAATCGGGCACTATGAAGAATCGATACCCTTTGGTTGATTGGGGATGGTCAGAGGATGATTGTTTTGAATATCTTGACAAACTAAGCATCGTCAACGTCCTCTACCAGGATTTCAATCGTTTAGGGTGCTATCATTGCATCAAGCAACCCATGGACTCGTGGCATAGTCTTTGGAAAAAATACCCAGATCTGTATGCCTTAGCCAAAGAGTGGGATAATGAAGCGCGTAGGTTGACCAAAGGATCGCGTGGACTTCGCCAAGACTATTCAATTCAAGAACTCCAAGATAAGTTTGAGGATGGTTTTGTCCCTAAGAAGAAGAAAACCTATGAGTGCAATTCCTGTGTAGCCGTTGGAGCCGTTGAGAAGGGTCACATCACTATGGAAGACTTTGAGACGGACGAAGCCCCCGAACACGATCCTGCCATCGCAGCCATGATGGCTAAAGCCGAAGGACTAGTTCCTTCTGACGACGACTGGGAAGATCCTGTCTGTGAGATACCAATACCTGACGAACCAGAAAATTGCGATGGTATCCTCGGTGGCGGAGACTTTGACGAGGATGACCTTTGAATCGGAGGGACATTCGGTAATTTATCCGAAACGATGGTTTAGGTAGCTGAACCAACCATAGATGAGTCATGGGTGAGCGCGTATATTTCATTAGACGATACCAGAAAGGTGTCGCAAAGTCCGGAACTTCGGACGTTTTTGTTTCGGATAATCCGATTGACTTCGATGACCTTGTCCGAATCGCTGAGATGACAGGACCTGGAAAATACCTCTTGGGCGAGCGCGGATCAGGCATTCGAGGGTTCCGCAAAATTACTGATTGCGTTATCTCTGAACCCTCTGACGTCCCAGATCTTAGCCACCTTTTGGATCATGACACACCCGTCAAACCTATCGACACACACCGTGTCTTCGACGCCGAGACCATTTCGGTTCGTCGCTCCCTCAAGCTTTCTGAGATGGATAACGACGAGTTGATGGATGTCATGCACAGCATGGTTCGCACCCCATTAGAGGGTAGTGACGAATACGATCGTTTCCGTTCTGATCTACAATCCCTACATTCCGAGATGGAACGTCGTGGGTTTGCTACCGAATCTACTTCGGCACCTGCTACCAAAACCTCTGCCGCAGAAGGTGGCGAGGTTGCTGCCGCTGCCAAGCCCACAGGCACCGTTCTTGGTGTCACGGTCTCACCAGTCATGGCCGGAACCATTGGTATTGGTCTGGGAGCATTAGTCGGATGGATGGCTACCGATCGCCACTACAAGACCAAATTAGATTCACTCAACATCCGAATCCAGGAGATGGAATCCAATATCAAAGAGGCTGAACGTGCTATCAAGCGTGCTGAGACCAAGGCCACCAGTGCTGCGGAATCCACACCAGCACCTGCCCCTTTCAACGCCAAGCAGGTTCTGGATGATCACTTCCTTTCCGAGTTCAACTTCCGTAACGGTCCGTCCTACTGAGGTGATTGGGATCGGATTAGACATCGATAGACTCAAAGAAATGCGAAAAACCCTGTTGGGATTTCGAGATATGATCGAACGTGAGCGTTCCGATGCACTTGAAGCCCAATTCCTTGAGTTTACCTCGCGTATGGGAATCGATCCAGACCTTGATGAATTACGCCCCCAATTCGTTCGCATGATGTCGATTATCTCAAACGATGATCTGCCAGCCAAAGACCGCATCGCTTCCGCCATTGAATCCGACTTCCTGTATTCCATTATGTCCGCCCGCACCGGTGCCACACATAGAGAGATGCGATCCCTAACCCGCGAATTGGCCACCTTTGTCGGCAAGGCCGCCCGCGGCGCTGACAACGAACAGCAATTTGTTCAGAATCTCATATCTGGTGCTCTTAGGCAGTTGGCCGATCAGGTAGAACGACCCACGCGTGGCGAACCTGGATCGGAACACAGCCCCATGGACTTCTGGACAGAAGCCATTAGAATTGGTCTCGATAATCTGCTGTGAGTTCATATACTGTGGCGGGGATGTTATTTCATGCGATGGAATCCACACGCTCAAACCCAAGCACCCTCTGTTGAAGAATATAGCAAACTGAGGGAACAACTGCTCATTCCTATTCAAGAACCCGGCTCTACCGATCTAAGGATCGATTTTTACACGGCCAATGAGGAGGAGCTCAATCCCAATGAGGACTACGAGCGCATGCTAAAGGACAACAAGGAGGACTTGGACTTTGCACCTTGGGATGAAGAGATGTTGAGGTTTCAATTAAACAAGACTCTGAGGTATGAACCTACCGTCACCACGCTACCAGACTTTTCAATTTCAGTAGTCATCGGGCAGATAGCAGATTGGCTTACCAATCAGATCTTTGATGGCAAACATGAGGTGGATCAATACGAACTATACGATTTTATCAGCAACGATTGGGATGATACCGTAGCAGGAGGGGATTTATCCGGCATCAGCATCACCACCCTCGTAGATGAAATCAATGGTGGCGCGTATCTTGGCAAGGAACCCTGGGGCTTGATTTTGGATAACATTGTTGGAGGAACCAACAGTTACCTAAATGCCCTGCTGACAATGGCGCTTCCACCTGAGGTGATCCCAGAAGGAAAACCCAATCGAATAGCAGTTCGCTGGCCCAATCTCGTTAATACTGGTTCTGAGATGATTACAGTCATCAATCGCAATTCACTCAGAACCCCTCGCATAGTTATGACTTATGAGTATCCCCAAGATTTTGTCAGCGACATCAATGACACAGTTATCGGAGTTTTTGCAGATAAAGGCTACTTTCCCGAGACCATTCCCATCGATCTCACCCTAGTTTACGAATGAGGTTCAAGTAGGAACGCCTGCACATAGTGACACATGTCCGATTTTGATGACGTCCTGATCAGGAATACGCCACCCACCACGGAAACCACTCCGATCGCAAAGGCCACGGATCGTGATCGAAACCGTTCTGGTGAAAGACCCCCCTCGCGCACCCCCAGTGAACCCAACCCCAAGAGCCTATTGGAACTCCTCACGGGCACGGATGATGCTACCGCCCTTGCTACCAAGTTCAATCTTGATCCAGATCTCTCCGAACGTTTGGTCATTCCACTCGTCAACCTTCTCGACAAATACGGAATGGGAGAGTCTATTGCTGATTCCTCTACCGCCCGCGCAGGTGCTGGCATCATTGAGTTCGTGAGCGACATCGCCCCAGTAGTCAAGGGTGCAGCCGACTTCGTCAATAACCGACGCAAAGAGATTTCATCTGAGGACAAGGAGTTCCTCGATAGGATCAAGGCTTCCCAGGATTCTTCTGGCGATCTAACCTTGTTCCTTGGTGCTTCTGATTCGGTCGATGACTTTGATGATGATTGGGGAGAGCCAGTTGAAACAGCACCCCAAGCGCCCCAGTCATTAGAAGGTCAGATTACTTCCCGGATCGGCGGCAATCCATTTACAGATGGTGTAGATTGGACTGCAGCACTGGAACCCATGGCTGAACAGCAGGCAAAGAAGTCGGGTGGCAATACCATCGTTGACTTAATGCCCGAACGCAAGTCAATTATCTCAGGTATTGAGCAATTGGCTCTGGAAGCCGGACTTGATCCCGAAGAGGTTGTTGCCAAAGACAGCCAAGGTAAGTTCAATAGAGGCACTCAAGGCGTCGGTGGTGTTGATTATTCCAATGGAGCACCCGCATTTAACCTCAATACTGACAAGATTGCCAGTGCTATGGCCAGTGAGCGTAAAATAAACGAATCCAAGTCTAAGGTGCAGTTTGATACTCTACCCACCCCAGAGTCTGCTACCGACTACGTCCCCACCAAGGGTCAAGTGGCACCTCAGACCCCTACTACAACATTCACACTACCCTCTGTTGATGATCTCATGGCTGAGGCTGGCGTTAAGTCATTCTCCAACGGCCGCAGTGCTACGGGTAGTTCGGCAGTAGCAGAACCCGCCAAGCCGGAGGAGTCCCCCGAATGGGAGGTGCTCCATCCGGATCCCGAGGAACCTACCCACATGGAGAACATTATTTCCAGCCTTGATCCCTCTCTACTCCGCGGACACCAACGTGAGATCTTCCAGACCATCAAGGATGCTGGCAGTCATGGCCTCACCGATGAAGAAGGTCAGAACCTACTCTTGGTTGATGGATCCTCATATCGCCCCGCTCGCAAGCGTCTGGCGGATGCCGGCTATATCGTTTCCAACGCCACTCGCGACAACAGCAATGGCAACGAGGTTCGCATTTGGGTTGCTTCTATGGAGTGATCACGAGTGACAGTTACCACGGTCAATCCGGTCTGGGCATCGTTCTGTGCTCGCAAGATCGAAGAATGGATCGATTGGATGAGTAATATCCAGATTGACAGTTACTTGGAACTCTCTGAACGTTTCATCGCCCTCAATCCCCACTATGTCCCCAGCGATAACGACCTGGCATCCTCATCTGGTCAGACTTTTGAGAGACTTATGATTGACGAGCAATTTATCTCCTCACTATCGGATCAGGGTTTGTTGGTTTGGGCTAATTCTGGTGTTGGCGATTTTGTCCTGGCGCTGGATGCCTACTCACGGGTTTCAATTGAGATTCGCAGAGTCACACGCTTTTTTGCCAAGCATCTGCATTGGTTTGAACGCGTCTACGCATACCTAAGGGCGGAGCTCATCGCCGATCTTCGTGAGCAGGGTCGTCGTATCTGAGCCCCATGGCTACCCGTAGCCAGGTTCAAGTAGCAGGCGGATGGAGGAAACGGTCATGGCATCGATGCTGGAGAATACCCCCCTCAAACTGGCCGTAGCCGCTTATCTCCTACGAGCCTACGGATTCAGCAATAAGACAGTCTACGAACTACTTGGAGAAAATGGTTGCGACGTTAGCATCTATGCCCGAGCAGCCGGATCCACCGGTGGGACAGGGGATAAGAACCTCAACAAGCAACGTTTCATCCCCAAGACCCGCGATCGGGTCGGTGGCGCTCGCGGATCACCATCCTGGTTACCTGCCGGAGAGAGAATGGCTGATTGGTTGGCAACCCAGATCGGTTTTACTGACGAGGTGGCCATGGAGGACTACACAGTCAGCCAAGTCGGCAGTCTTAACTTCTCCCCTGCAGTCACCATGGGAGGTTTTGCTTCGGGTAGTGCCCAACGTAATCTCACCAAGTCTCATTGGGACTGGACCGGAACCAATTCCGTTTCAGCAGTTGGTGGCGACACAGGAACTACTTCCCCCCACGATATGGGCGACGCTCTCAACGACATCCGTTCCACCAACGCATTCAACCTGGCTGGCTTGACAGGCAATACACCTACAACAACGCCACCCACTCCACCCACTCCACCTGTTGCACCCCCTGCACCACCAGTAGTGATCACACCAGATCCTGTAGTTGATGAAATTGAGATCGATATGACTGATCCAGTAATTGCTATGCCACTCCCTGGCGAGGAAGTTATGATGACCCCAACATCAACCCCCACTCCTGCACCCGCACCACCAGTCGGCTCTAAACTCAACATACGTCCAGACATGGCTCCTATTGGAACCACCCGTGGACCTACTTGGCTCAAGCCTATGGCTATTGATTCCCTCCCCGAACCATCCCGATCCATTCGAGAACTCAACGAAGGCACATGGGAGTCGCGATTCGCAGGGACGGGTGCATCATCATTCCCCAACATGCCCACTACCGATAACCAAGTATTCTATCCTGCAGTTGGTCCCATCTACATCGTCCTTGATTCTTGGTTCCCTGGAAAGGACTTCGGCCCCGCCGACGATATGACTATTCGCAGCCTAACCAGTCCAAGTGAGGGTTCGGAATCCTATTTCCAACAACAATTGCCATCACCTCATCATCAAATGGTTATTGGTCTCCAGAATGGCAAGCAACCTGCCTACTATCTCGTAGATGGTAATGATAGCAGCGGTTCCCTATCCCTAACAGGATGGCCTGGTGTCGATAAGCTTCAGAACACACTCTCAGGAGATGACAAAAGCCAAGGTGTCGGGGATAGTGGCACCAAGGTCGCTGGTCTCCAGATCGATTGGTCCAACCCAGCCACGGGCAAATCAATTCCCCAACGTGTTCGATTTACTCTTGCCAAACCTGGTAGCAAGGGTGGAAAGACATCAACCCTTAGGTTTGAGTTGGCTGTAATTGGCAGTGGGGAGTATCGACTTTCTACTATTGCAGGTTCAGAGTCGCGAGACAATCCTTTGTTCGTTACGGACACCACAAAACTCTTTGAAGAAATTGAGCAGAAAGTGGCAACGGATCCTCCAATGCCCACGAACACGATCAAGACTGAACGTGAAGAGAACATTCAGCAGATTGGATTCGATTCTGCTATGGCTGATGAGTTTAGGACTATCACACGTATGATCCCCTCCGATATGAATCCAAACCTGCCCGCGGGAGAGGCCGCTATCATCATTCAAGATTATGGTTTGACTCCTGAGGATCAGGACATTATCGTCTACGGCATCCCCAACAGCGGAGTTTCCGGACCCGGTATCTTTAGCATCAGCGATAATGGTGTTGTTAGCTCATCAGATTCTGGGGACTTAGTTCTTCGACAAGAGATTCTGGGTAGGAGCATGGTATTCCCTAACAAGGTTCGTGTATTCACCTCTGTGGATCAGTATATTGGAACCAATGATGAAACTGAGATTTTGGCCAGAGAGGAACTTGATTGGGACACCTCTGACCAAGTCGTTACCGTTTGGGATGTCAATGACGCCGCACTCAACAATCAGATTCTTTCAATGCAATTGGAGTTCCAAGATGCTAATGATACGGTCACGGAATACTCTGGTATCGTTCCCGGCGATCCCAACGCACCGCGGGTTCAGAGAATCTATTTGCCTGGCGACATCCCTAACATCCTCACACCTATTGGCATCCCCATTGGATCAACACTCATGCGAGTTATGGGATACCCTAAGGGCGCTGTTTCCATGCAACGTATTCGTGCCGATTTCTTAACACCTGATGGCACACTTCAGAGCCGTGAGTTCCCTGATGCCAGCAATCGTATGGCTCTTGAGTATACCACCCCTGTTGGCACATCTCCCGTTCAAGGCAAAGTTGTCATGCAAGACGCTGACGATGGTTCATCGGGCTATGTTTTGATGCAACTGCTCCCTGCCGAGTTTGGTGGCAATTCTGAACTCTTCACCGCCCAGATCATCAAGCAACGTCGAATGACCCGAGCATCCGATCTCAACCTTGTTCTGCCCACCGGTAGCACCCCAGGTGTTCGACAAGTGGTCTGGAGGGATGGAGGATCAATCAATATCTTGGTTCCCAATCCCAGCAACCCGTCCGAGATGGTCTTATTGAATATGATTCTCGAGGATTCATTGGAGTGATTGATATGAAATATGATGAATTAGATACCGAACTACAACTCGACTTGGAAGCCGCCTACGACCTCATGTCCAATGAGGGCACCGATGAGGCCGACATCAAGTCTGGTCTTGACAAAATCCTCAGCACCGCGCTTCCCGACTCCGAGGTAATCGATCGACAGTTGATAATTGAGGAGCTCATGCAGCAGGGTAACTACGGTTCTGCTGACGAATCAGATGAAGAAGAAGAGGAAGAAGAAGAAGAATCCGTTGAGGAATCCGTTGATGATTCCGAGGAAGAAGTCGAAGATGTTGAATCCGAATACCCCCAGGAGTTTTTGGATGCGTTCAATGAGACTGGTGTTGACGAAGGGAATATGGATATTGCTTATCAAGCATGGATGAGCGGCACGTTCAATCTATTCAAGGGGTTGACCGATTCGGAGGTTCTGGATCGCTACCTTGGAGATGATAGCCCTGATCAACTCACCGAAGATGAGTATAACGAATTGCTCGATCGTAACTTCGACGAACTTGAAGACGAGGCTGACAAGGCTGAACTGGTTCGTGAGATCGTTACCCTTCGCGAAGGACCCTCTGACGAGGAACTGGAGCAAATGGCGAAGGATATTGAGGAAGGCAACGAGGAGGCCGACCGTTTGATCACTCAGGCCATCGAGCAAGGGACATACACTACTCTCGCATATCCCGATGATTCCGCTACCGATGATGATGATGCAATCCTCCGAGATGTTCTTGGGGCAGATCTTCTATTCTCACTCCAAGAGGCCGGATATAGTATCGATGTTGAAACCATCAATGCCAAGGGTGCTCTACTATTCTACGACAACGATCGCGCTACCCGCATCATTCACACTATTGATGACATCATTAGCGAGACTGATGCCGACGGTAATATGATCTCCCGTCCGATCCTTGGTGATGAACTCAGCAGCACTGCCAGCATCTTTACCGATTCCGTTGATGCCGACATTGATCTGGCCAAGATCATCAATCAGATCTCAGTTAGCACACTCCCCGATATTGAAGATGCCAGAGTTCGCCAACGAATCCGCTCGCATCTGGATCTCCTCACACGAGTTCAGCAGGCTCAGAACAACCTTTCCGATGTTTTCGGTTTCGACGATCCTCGTGAGTTAGAGGCATTCATGTCTGCTTGGTTGATGAAGAACTCCACCTGTCGTCTTTCTGGTATCCCTGGAACTGGTAAGACCACCGTTATCAACTCCGCTGCCGTAGTCATGGCCAACTCCTATGGTTTCACTACTCAGCCTCGATTCTACCCACGCACCCGTAGCGAAGTCAGAAAAGATGTAGCATCGGGCAAAGAGACTATCATTCAGATCCCGGATTCCAGCCGTCCTCGTTTCATGTTCCCACAGGGAATGAGCTACGACGTTTCGTTTTCGGCACGGGGTTCCAGCGACACATTGTCTGCATGGGACGCCTGGCGATTCACTGATTGGGATAGTGACCACTACTCTGGGGCTTATGCCTACGACTTTGCATTCCTTCGTGAGGTCAACAAGGTGGCTCCACTTGATGCCGATGATTTCGTTCGTATCCTATTCATGCACCACCGACCGGTTGTCGCATCCGCTACTGACAAAGGTGTTAGTTCGGCCCGCGTTTCAGATCTTATCAACGCTATGTCAATCCCTATTGAGATTACCATCAAGTCCGACGGCAAGATTGATTTCAGCCAACCCAAAGGTGGCAATTATGACGGTATTGATTACACCTACGAGGTCAGCATCCCCAATGGTTTGAGTCTTATCAAGAGCACCCTGCAACCGATCGCCAGTAAATTGGCCATGATGGGTGACGAGGGTAGTCTTGTCCTCAGAACCGACACCGGTTTTGCAGAGGGCAAGATGCTTAGGCAAGTTCTAATGGATCATTTCTATGATAGCCGTGTCTCTAAGCGAGATAACGAGTATTCTGGCGACAACCTGGAATCACTACGTTCCGAGATGCTTCGTGAAATTGGTATTGCTAAGATCGATAACGACAAGCGTGCTGACGAGATTCTCTATGGTATGGAGATTCAACAGATTCGTGAGGATAAGGAGGGACGAGAGGTTCAGACTTTCGTCTTTGATCCAATCCCTCGTCCAATTGTTACCCAACCTATCAAGTTCTTTAACGAGGCTAACCGTTCTCAGTCTGGTGTCGAGGACGCCGTTCTTGGTCTCATCGCTGAACGTGAGGTAGAATATCGTGGTAAAACCTTCAACAGCCCTGCTTTCGTAGCATGGATGGATACTAACCCCCACCAAAAGGCTAACGATTTGGCTTTCACCGATCGTATTGATACTGAATTGTTCTTTGGAACTATCAGTCTCGGGGCTCGTAACGCGCAATTGCAGACACGATATGCTGGTGCTAAGAACGCCAAGCCCGACATCCAATTGATCACCAGGATCATTGAGTCTAAGATCGATCGTCCGATCCGAATCAAATCATTGGGTCTTGGACGCAAGTCAGTCTGGAGTTTCATTGATAGCATCCCATTCCGACCTCCTGAAGTCACCTCTGGTTACGATGGTCTTCGTGACATCGCTACGTTGTCTGTATTATTCACCCAACGACCGCAATTGCGTGCGGCACCCGCTGGCGGAACAGGACCCGGTGGGGCGGACTTCCAAATCTCCTACAACGTTGAGCAGAAAGATTTCTTGGATTATGATTCCGATAACCCGCATGCTTCCCCATTGGAAGACATCTCTCGTGCCTCGGTAACAGACATCATTGAGGGCATGGATACTGCTCGCCAAATCCATGGTGAAGGAGCCGAGTTCCAACCTCAGTCGCGTATCAAGCGTGTTCTTGGATTCCGATTTACAGATTCGATCGTTAAGATGAGTCGTGCCTTAGCATTCCTTCGTGGTAAGACCTATGTTGGTCGTCGCGAGATCGTTGATTCTCTACCCTACTGCCTTGGACATCGTCTCGGACGTGCTCGTGCTGAGGGTGACCAGGAACCAACCGGTATTGAGCAGACTGCTGTCGGTTCAGAACAATCATACGTTCGCCAGATTCTAGTTCATGGCTACCTACTCAACGATACAGGAGGGGCTGGAGGATCCTCTACAGCTGCATCTGGACCCACCGAAGCCATAGGCGCATTTGAGATGTGGGATGCCTACTTCTCATTCTGTGAGCAAAGTTTGGCTTCTTCCCCATCATACACCCAGTTTGAACGTGATGTGCTAAAGCCGTTGCAGGTTCAGTTTATGACCGATTCCGAGAGACTAACTACCGTTCACTGGCATTTGGCTACATCAGTAGTGGAAGCTGAAAGGACAGGTATTAGCAATATGCACCCGACTCACTACACTATGGTTTGCACCAATGGTCGATTGACAGAAGGTGATTACAATTACCCCGATGTCTTGGCTCACTATCGAAAACTCATTAGTAGACCCGAGAAGCCCAATGATGCTGACACACCAGTAGCCATGACATTCAACTTTGCCGCTGCTGATTACTTCAAGGTTCGAGGTCTAATTTCTTCGGATCGATTCCTGTTCTCTGACGACAGGGCTCACCTCTTGGATCTGGTTGATTCCCGAATTGATTCGCTCTGCGGACGCGATACGGAAGTAGGCACGATTTCTTCTGATGTTGCCGTTGCATCCTCCAACAATACCTACGATGGTCTTGATCCCTATGATGAAGGAGCCATAGTGCCAATCCCATACGGTATCAATCCAATGACATTCCCTTGGCGCAGTTATGGCGATAGTGCCGGAGCCTGGGGTGTCATGCTCGGAACCGCCCTACCATTCAATCCATCGGGTAGTGGCAACGCAACCAGAGACCTTGATCTTGGAGCCACCAGTAGATTCCTAC
>JAAHTG010000536.1_pt1 | contig 22963 bp, 29 predicted proteins | sample 6116081 | NCBI WGS metagenome assembly JAAHTG01 (sample SAMN13939989, study PRJNA603662) | sponge metagenome | isolation source: marine sponge | host: Mycale hentscheli | place: New Zealand | collected 2005 | reverse complement strand
TTAGCCACAAATCCTGTTAAATCATCATGTGTAAAGTCACTAGATGAATAGGTTGTATTTGTATAATTTCCACTATGGATATTAGTAGCACCTTGGTCTATAGTCCAATCTATAATTGAATTCCCACTAGGAATTGTTGGAGCTCCTGTTAAGGAACTATAAGCACCATCAAACAAAGTTGGCTTGTTTGTTAAGTTGTTATAGTTTAAGTAATGACTACCCTCTTGACCATCAAAAGTTCCTGTCCAATCTCCAGTTACTGAAGATAAGAATCCACTATCATTTGTTAAATCACTTGTGTTTGTTGGTAAACTAGATGCAGTTATAAATCCATAAGAGTTATTCCAATTAGTATTACCATCTGTAATAAACCCAGAATCATTTGTTAAGTCACTTGTTGCTGTTGGAATAGATGCACTAGTTACATAAGTACTTGAATCTACACTTCCATCTGCTTTTAGAAATTGTGATGAAGTTCCTCCAGTTTTTATAAAACTAGTTGATTCCATCGAACCAGCAAAAACAGAAGGTAAGGTTGAGTCAGAATTTATTGCTCTAGCATGACCACCTGTAGTGGGAACTGTGTCGTTTTGAATTTGTAAGTATGCAAAGTCTCCTGTTATTGTACCAGCACTATAGTCAAAGTCTAAAATTGACACATCAACATCACCAACGCTTCCCGCGCTTAGCTCTGCCGTTATATGAGCACCTTGTAGATTGTTCACAGTAGAGCTAGAGTTTTCTTGAGTTGCAGTTATACTAGTCCCTCTAACATAATCAATTGTAGATGTACCACTTCCGCTACTATTAGCTCTAACACTATCAGCTATAATAAAATCTATATCTCCAGAGCCTGTTTGCTCTGCTTGAGTTAATGCTCCATATACAAACTCTGCACCACCACTTCCTTTTTGTCTCCCTACTATGTTAGCTCCTATAACTCCACCATCTAATGAGGATGAGTTACTTTGAACCCTAACAACTGCTCCATAAGTGCCTCCTGTTGCAGTACTAGAGTGCGCTCTATTTACATCTATCCATGTGTTAACATTTGTTCCTGTAGAAGTAGATGTTGTGTTTATGGTTGCAGTAGAACCTGCTATTCCACCAGTTGCAGTACCAACTAACAAAGAGTCTGTGCTAGTAGTTCCTACTACGTCTATGTCACCTTCTAAATCTAAGTCGGTTAATATTTTTTTATTCGCCATATTATTTTTATTTTTTTATTTGAGAAAAAAATAGGAATGATTTTAACACCATCCCTATTCTCTTGTTTTTATTGTTTAAATAATAATATGATTTTGTTTTATCCTATTATTACTACTCGTAAAGCATTTAGTGCTGGAGCTACATTGAACTTGAAAGTTGTAGTTGTGCTAGAAGTTAATTCTATTTCACACTCTACTCTATCCATTCCTGCAACTTCAAAAACTTGCGCTTGTACAAATTGATTTCCTATTGAGTGAGTTACCACTATTGAAGTAGCACTTGCGTCTCCTATCAATTGACTATATGTAAGTGTAGTTGATAAGTTAGCTGTAATACCTAAAGTACTTCTTAGTTTCTTAGGAGTTACAATTCTTTGGTCATCAGTACCAGTGTTAGTCTCTGTTTGAGTTGCTATTTCAGCAATACCCGCAACAGTAGTTGTAGCCTGTACTTCGTCACCAGTGTTTGTTCCTGTTCCAACATTTAGTCCATCAATTAAGTCTTTTAAAACCTTACCTTGAGCTGCAGTTAATCCTTCTGTTGTAGAAGTTGAAGTCAACGTATTGTTAAGAGTAATTGCATCTAAAAATGCACTCATATCAATTGTGAATGTACTTGCATCATCTCTTGTGAAAGTTGCAATTCCTGTTGAACCATTAATAGAACCACTAGTTAATCTTGCTAAGTTACTATCATCTAAATAAGTAGCTAAGTCAATAGTTGTATCGTTACCTAATTCATCAGTATATGTAATCACGTTTGCTGAAATACCAATAGAAGTTAATACGTCTGCAACGTTTGCTTCTGCTCCTGCAGCAATACCATCTAATTTAGTCTTGTCTGTCGCTGTCATAACCCCAGCTAAAGATTGAGTAGCTGCAGCTATTGTGTCATCAGTACCATCACTTGAGTTAATAGAAACTGTAGTTGCATTCTCTACAACGCTAATGTTAGTTGAAACGTTAGTTTCTTTTAGTGTGTTTGCTACTATCTCGTCAAACTTTGCACTAGACAAAACCCCTGCTCTTGAAGAGCTAGCTTGAGCTAATGTTGCGTTAGTACCATCACTTGAGTTTACATCTACACTTGTAGTTGTAGTTGTTCCCTCACTTAAGTTAGTAGTGACGTTATGATTGATGTCACTTACTTTTAATGTATTCGCTTCTATTTCATCGAACTTTGCGCTTGAAAGCACACCCGCTCTTAAAGAAGACGCTTGAGCTAAAGTTGCGTTTGTTCCAGTAGATGAATTTACATTAACAGAAGTTGTAGTTGTAGTTCCTTCACTAAGGTTAGTGTCTACATTTACTTCCGCTCCTGTTGCTATTCCATCCAACTTAGTTTTGTCTGCTGCAGTCATTACACCGGCTACAGAAGTTGTTGCTGCATCTAAAGTAATGCCACTTGAATTACCAGTTAAGTCATTCTCTATATCTATGTCAATCTCTACTGCTGAGGTCTGAGTTTTAGATAAAGTGTTTGTAGCTCCCTCTAATCCATCAATATCCCCTTGTAATTCTTCTAATGCACCTTGTACATTAGTTGATGTTAAGTTACCACTAGCACTTGAAGAAACCTCACTTGCGTTTTGGTCATCTTTTGCGCCAGCCTCAATGTTAGCTAACTTTGATTTTTCTGTTGCAGAGAACAAACCTGCATTTGTTCCATCTGCTAATGGGATAGTTGCGTTACTTCCCGTGTCAGATGTTACAACACCATTAGAAACACCTGCTGTGTAACCTAAGTTTGTTATACCATCACTTCCTAAATCAACCCAAACTCCATCAGCTTGGTTATATGCATATAGTGTGTCGTCTGCCGTAGACCAATATACTTGTCCAGCTACTGGAGAACTTGGAGCTACTGCTAAATTTTGAACAACAGCGTTCAATAATTGATTTTTGCTTAAGTCTAAATTGACTAAGTGTTTTATTACTGCCATAATTAATTTTTTTATTTTATTAGTTTAAATAAGCCTCTCCAGAAAAGGAAGCGTTAAATGTTATTGTGATATTATTTAAGTCAATATAGTCTATTTGTCCCATAACAACTGTCTGTGCAGTATCTACTGCCGCTGCTGTTGGGTACTTATTTAGACCATGATTTATTGTCCACACTTGACTAGGCATACCTTGGTCGTGTGTATAATGTTTATCTTGTATTATTGTAGAGAATTCTATAGCTGTCTCCGTAGAGTTAACCATTGCAACCTTTCCTTCCTCTCCACTATAACTTAATGGAGTGTCTACTAGTTTTATGAATTCGTTTGCATACTCTCTTTCCGAGTATACTAGTTCTTGACCTTGAGAGTCAGTTACTTGGTTAGTGAACTCTATAGTTCCCTTGTATATAGTCTTCTCATCATCAGCCTTTGTTGATAATGTTGGAATACTTCTTACGTCAAATAACCACTTTCCTTCTACTTTTTCTATTAACTCATTTGTCTCTATGTCATAATAGTCTTGAGTCTTTTCTTTTGGAAGAAATAGATATCTATTGTCTACTATCGTAAAAGACCTGTAGGTGCTGTCTGTTGGATTCTTTTTCATCCAAGCCTCCAACTTACCATCAAAAGTTTTTCCTAGGTCTATGGATAGCGATTCGCCTCTTAGAGCCTTAACGGTCTTTAGAGTTGGGACGCTTATTATTAAATCTTTTGCAGAAACTAATTGTCCTTCACTTCCATAAGTTGAAGACGTGTTGCCTAAATCAATCATACTAGATGAAGATTGAGCACTTACAGAAACCTCGTTTCCATTAGAATCCGTTATATTGTTTGTGAAACTTATTGTTCCCGTAAAGAATATCTCTTCCTTATTTGGGTCTGTTTCACCCTCTGGTAAAACTCTTACATCAAAGAACCACTTCCCCTCAACCACGTCCGTAGAACTATAGTCTTGAGTTTTCTCTTTTGGTAAGAATAAGTACCTATTATCTACTATCGTGAAAGAGCGATAGTTCGCGTCATTTGCATCTCTCTTCATCCATGAGGAAATCGTTCCTGTGAACGTGCTTCCTAAGTCTATCGTTAACGCTTGACCTCTCAATGCTTTTATAGTTCTAAGGTTTTTAATTATGCTTATATTTTGTCTCATTGTGTTTTTGTTTTTTTATTAAAACCTTTGATATTTTGAAAAATCTATTTTTTAAAAAAAGCATAAGAATTTTACCCCTTATGCTTTAATTATATTGTTGGTTTATTAAGATGCTACAACGATGTTGTTACATAAATAACCCATGTTTCCTTCCTTCATAACACCTATCTCTGGAGTAGAAATAGTTACGTCATAAAAGTTAGATTTTTGAGAACCTGTGTAAGGTCTTTCAACAGCACTCATAGTCAAACCTTGGTCTGCACCAAAAAGTTCATAAAGTCCTGTAGAACGGTCTACTGCGATTGCGATAACTTTAGCACCTCCAAGAGATTGGATGATGTTTCTAGTAGCTGCAGTCTTGCTGTAAGCCGTGAAAAGTATAGAATGAGAGAACCATACGGCACCATCTTCTTTTACTTCTGGAGCAATAGTTGGTACAACTGAATAGTCAGTACCTTCAAAAGTGTATTGAGTAGCTCCCACTTTTAAATTAATATTTGTTAATCCTTCCTCGTTTCCATTAGAAGCGTCAGCCTCAATAGCAGAAATTGTTGTTGCTTTGTCGAAGTCATCATAGTTAACTAAGATTAAGTCTTTTCCAACACCAATTTGAGCAGTTAAGTCAGCACATACTAAAGCAACTCCTCCAGATAATGAATAGTTACAAGCCATGTTTATATGTTTTTTATTGTTAAACTTTTTAAAAAAGAGAGTCCCACAAAGAGACTCTCCTTATTTTATTTTTACTAATTGAATCAACTACTATAGAGTAGAAGTTTGGTAGTAACAGATTTCCTCTGGACGTACTACATAAATATCAATAGCGAAAGTTAATAACATTCCATATAATCTACCGAAGTTAGATACTCTTTCTACTTCTAAGTTGTTGAAGTCAGAACTCATAGACGTACCTAATTGGATAGCATCAGATTTCATGTCTCCTGTCATTGAAGCAAAGATGATAGTATCATCTGGGAAAGATGGGTTTTCGATAATGTCATAACCTGCATATCTCATTACACCTTCTGAAGTTACATCAACTCCTTTGAAAGTTAACTCAGTTCTTTGAGCCTCTTTGATTAAGTCAGCAGTTCCATGAGATACCATGAATTTTCTACCAGCTCTTTTTCTCATCGCTTTAGTTTGGTTCTTAATAAGAATCTCTAATTTAGCGAATACATTTTGAGCAGTTAAAGCTACACCTTCGTTAGCACCTGTTCCATCAGAACCAGCTTTAAAAGCTAATACGTTAGAAGCAACGATTTGAGCAGTAGAAGCCTCAGCACCATCTAAAGAAGTACTAATTGCATCTAATTGGTCGATAAGACCACTAGTGAATCCTGTTCCACCATTAGTTAATAAGTCTTCAACACCATCAGCAACTCCTCCTAAGAATAAGTTCTCTAAAGAAGATTGTACTTGAGCAGGAAGTTTTTCGAAATCGAAATTTCCTTCTGGTTGAAACTCTCTCCAATAGTTGTGGTAGTCTCCTGGGTTGAAAGTATGGTAAGATTCCAATACTGTTAATTGACGTTGAACAGCAGACTTCGCGAAAGTTCCATTTGTTGCAGAACTTGGGTCGTCAGTTTTTGCTCTAATTCCAGTTGTCAAGTCATGCTTGTATACTGAATATCCGTCTTTGTCACCTTCATTCATGAAAGCTAAGTTTTGAGAAATCCAAATGTTTCCCGTTAATGCTTTTTCTAAGATTCCCTGAGGAGCTCTACTTACATTATTTGCCATAATTTTAAAATTTAATATTTAATTATTTATTATTGTGATAAGGTTATTTCTGAGGCTACCTTTATACCTTATGAATTATTATTTATTGTGTCTCATTCTTTGAAAAATACTCATACCTTTTGGTGCAGTATTTTCGTTAACCTTAGCTACTTTTCTAGCTTCTGGTTTAAATGCTGAACTAGTATTTCTAGCTAAAGTATCAATAGCTTCTGTAGCTAATGCTTCGAACTCTTCGCTTGCTCCAATCTTAGCTTCTAATGCTTCGATTCTAGCAACCATAGCGTCCATAGCTTTTTGATGCTCAACCATTGGGTCAACCTCTTCGATAGCTTCTTCTTCGATAACTTCCTCTTCAATAGCTTCCACTACTTCTTCGATAGCAACCTCTTCCGTAGCAACCTCTTCGATAGCAACTTCTTCAGTAGCAACCACTACTTCTTCAGTAGCAACAACTTCTTCAGTCATTTCTTCCTTAGTAGCAACTTCTTCAACTGCAACTACAGGCTCTTCCATCTTAGGCTCTTCCATTTTTGGCTCTTCCATTGCAACTACCTCTTCTTTAGCTACCAACTCTACTGCTGGTTCTGCTATAGCTTGAGCTACTGCTTTTGGCTTTTCTTCTTCCATTGCTTCTTCTTTAGGAGCTGGTCCTTCATTGAATTCTGCAACTGGCTTTTCTTCTTCGCTTTCCTCTTCCTTAGGCTCGTCCTCTTTTGGAGCGTCTTCCTTTGGAGCATCTTCTTTAGCTGGAGCGTCTTCGATTACTTCTTCCTCTGCAACCACTTCTTCTACCTTAGCTACTTCCTTCTCAATGTTAGAGATTTCGTAACCTACAATAGATAACATAGTTCCATCAGATAATCTAACTTCTCCCTCTTCGATAGAGGTTTTGTCACCAATACCATACTTTGCTGGATTAGCTTGGAAAATTTGAATCTCGTCACCAATTGTATTGTAGTACATTTGATTAACGAACTTCTCTCCATTTACCGCAGCAATTACGATATTGAGCATGTTCTTAGTTTTACTCATGTTTAATTTATTTTTAACAGCCACCATTTCAAATGACCTTGGTTTAACATCAATCACTAAATCAGCAAAGCCTCTGGCTACTGCTTCATCCGGTGACAAATACGTTTCATTGTCCATAAGGACTTTTATTTCTTCTACTGATACATTAGCAAATTGTTGGTATAAAGTTTGTAACATTCCCTCCAACATTCTTAGTTCACTAATATGCTTTTCTAACTCGTTAGCGTTTGCATACTCTATGAACGGAACCATTGGATTGTGTACCATTACTTCACCATGTCTACTTATGTATCTTTTATCTGCGGCTAACATTATGAGCGATGCAATACTATAAGCATTCGCACTCACTACTGTTATAACCTCTTTTCCTTTTTGGGAAATCGAATCTAGCCAAATCATTATATTCAAACCCTCTTCAACACATCCACCTGGACTTGCGATATCTAATATCAAAGTCTCAAATTGAGATACGTCTCCCGCTTGTTCTACTAAGTCACTCAATGTAACGCCATTTTCAACTGCACCACTTAAAGAAATCTTCTTTACTTTATTGTCGACCATACTAATGTTTTTAGCTTTGTTATCTATAGACTCTTTTTTCTTTATAGCCCAATTTACACCACTAGTTCCTCCCCAAAGTAACCAAGCAACATAACCCTTATCCTTCCATGGAGTTGATTTATATTTCTCGTCTACTTTAGCGTTCTTCTCGTGACGTTTGAATGAAGCCATTCTTCCAATTGTCTCTCTAGAGATTTTCTCTCTATTAGCTAATTGGTTAGCTCTTGTCCAGCCCACAGCTGTTCCTCCCTTAACCTCATCTCTACCATGCTCTTCTCTCCACTTGAGAGCCTTCTTTGCATTGTTCGATGCAGATTGTGGGTAATCGTTATAAGTTTCTGCCATAATTTATATTTTTATATTATCCACCTATTGTGCTATGTCCATCTCTAAAGTCTATCCCTCGTCTAAACTCTTGATAAGTACCTTCATAGAAAGCTACACTAGAACCACCACTTCTAGACTGATTATTTCTTAGAGCGCTCGCTGTTGCGTTATCTGATATAGAACTATTCGTTCCTACCCTAGAAGCATTGTTTGCGCTTAAATCATTAACTCTTGAAGTCACTTGACCCGCAGGTCTTGGAGGTGTTGGTGTAGGTGCAGGAGGTGCTGGACTACTTGCACTTTTTGACTTTAGTGATGCTAAACCTTTTGCTGTCGCCGCAATAGATGTAGCAATACCTAGCTTCATTCCCAAGTTGTTTGCCGCAATAATTGGTATTGCAGAAGTACCACCTGTTAAAATAGCTTGAGGTGTTGCTAGCGCTGCAGTGTTAGCAACTTGTGTAGCTTGTATTTGCTTAGCTATACCTACAGCATTCTCTCCTATTATAGATGCAGCTTGTACAACCTTACTCTTTCCAGCAATGGATTTAAGTAATCCAATTCCAGCAGAAATGTTATTTAGATGAGCGTCTTGAATTGCTCTCTCTGCATCCTTCTGAGCTTTTGTATCGGCAGTTTCCTGCTTTTTTAAATCTAATTTCGCTTTGGTGTTTACTCTAAGCATTTCGAGCCTAGCCTCTTCGTCTAGAGATTCGTCATCTAATATCAATTGCCTTTGGTCTTTCAACCTTTGCCTTCTCTCTTCAAATGATAATAGCTCATTCTCAGCCTCGATTCCAAGTTTATCTCTCTTCTTTTGCCTTTCCTCTTCCTCTTTTAACTCCTCGTCTTCCTTTAGTAGTTTGTCAAAGTATTCTTTAACATTCTTTTTAGCTTGCTCTTTGTTAATAGTTTCGTCCTTAATAGCATCAATGTCTTCTAGTGCTCTAGCTCTACCTCTTTCTATTTGAGACGCTCTATCCTCATCGTCTAAGTCTTCGCTTTTTTCTTTAAAAGATTTTTCTATTCTCGCTATATCCTCAAGGTCTTTCCTTCTTTGGTCTTCTTTTTCCTTTTTTATCTTAGCTTCTTTAGCTAATCTAATCTCTCTCTCTTCGTCTGATTCAACAATAGTGTTTGGGTCTACCTTAGGCTTACCATCATCACCACCACCATCGTCACCACTTGGAGCGTCGTCTTCTATTCCTAACCTCTTCTTAAGTTCTACTCTCTTTTCCTCTAACTTGTTACTTTTGTTAAGTTCTTTGTTGTAGCTCTCTTGACTAGATGATAAGGAACTTATAGCATTACCTAAAGCAACTCTATCCCCATTAAGTTTAGACGCTTGGTTTGCAGTTAATTTATTCAAGCCATTCCCTTCAGCCCTTAACTTATTCTCTCTTTCGTGAAGTTCGTTTAGTTCTTTTAGCACCTCATTTGGGCTTGTAGCCTTAATTTCAATACCTAAATCGGAGTACTTTTTTCTTATCTTATTAACTTTCTCTTGAGCCTTTTGCTCATCTTCTAGAAGGTCTATTTTAGCGTCTGCCGTATCTTCGGCTTGCTCTAAAATTTCTTCATCCTCCTTTTGAAGTATTATCTTATTTATTAAAGAATCATTAACCTTATCTAAAGCCTTTTGTAGTTCCTCTGCACTTGACTTTTCAGCGTCTATATTCTTTAAGTAGTTAGGATACTTTTTTTGTAAATCTTTTATAACTTTAGTTCTACCATCGGTAGCCTTTTTCAATTCTTCCTCACTAGTTGAAGCGTCTGCAATCTTTTTGTCAAATTTATTTATTTGAGCCTCGCTATTAAACAAAGCTAACCTTTGCTCTTCTAGAGCCGCGGTTAACGATACTGTTGGAGTAAGAAAGTTTAATATTGCTGTCGTAGCTTGAACTGCCGCCCTAGCTATTCCATTTAAAATTCCTTCACCATCCTCAATGCTCAATATAAATCCTTCAAATGCAGAACCTAATTTAGTTGTATCACCAGCAAGGTTATCCAACTTAACTTCAGCCATTCTTTGCGCTGCACCTGCAGCACCATTTAGCTTCTCTTCTAATTGTCCAATCCCCTCTTGGTTCTTAGATAATATCAAAAGTGCTGGACCACCTCTTTTTCCTGCCAATTCAATAGCAGTTCCAAGTTTGTCGGAAGAGTTTTTAATCTTTGATAAACCCTCTTCTAAAGTTAATCCTTCCTTCTTTAACTCAATGAATGAGTTCTTTACTGCTGTACCCGCTTCCGAGCCTGTTATACCAGAATTCGATAAGATTCCTAGTAGTGCAGAAGTTCTCTCAACAGAAACTCCTAGGGCTGATGCCGCAGGTGCCGCTTTCGTGAAAGACTCTTTTAGTGTACTAAAGTCTTGAGCAGAACTTGCTGCAGACTCTGCCATTATATCCACAACTCTTTGTGTATCTTTAGCCTCTAATCCAAAAGCGTTAACTGTTGAACCTGCAAACGCTGCAGCGTCAGCTAACCCTACTTCTAGAGATGCCGCTAAGTCTAATATTGCTGGAGTTGAATCTTGAATTTGTTCAGCGCTTCTACCCAACTTTGCTAGCTCCGTTTGTAGACTAACTACCTCACTCGCCGTAAATGCTGTTGAAGCACCTAGCTCTTTCGCTTGGTTGCTTAACGCCTTCATCTCTACTTTTGTAGCACCAGAAACAGCCTCTAAACTAGATAGAGCCTTTCCAAACTCTGCACCTTTTCTTATTATTAAAGCAAATGATGCAATCGCTGCGGTGATTCCAACTTGTAATAAGTTGAAACTTCTACCTAGTATCTTAATGCTTTTATTGCTAAGTTTAGCGCTATCCCTATTCTTTTTATAGGATGCATTAAGTTTATTGTTTTGCTTAGTGTTCCTTTCGGTTACCTTAGCTTGTTTTATTTTTTCTCTATTTAATTTGGCTGTCGCTCTTTCAACCTCTTTCTCACTAGCGCCCATCTTCTTAAGAGTTCTAACCTCTTTTTCTAATGCCGCTATATTCTTTTTGGATAGTTGCTCTTGTAGCTTAACTTCCTTATTTTTAGCAGAAATTCTTTCCTCTAAAGACTTGGTAGTATCGGACGCTTTTGCGTTCAATTTAGCTATCTCAATTTGTGCCTGAGTAGAATCTAATTCTACCTTAGTTAAAATCTTATTGGTTATCTCTGCCATTTTGTTTTTTTTATATTATAGATGGGTCTTAGTTTCCTAAAACCCATCCTAATTATTTTTATTTATTTACTCATATCCTAAGTATAGTTCAGTCTCATTACCACGATTCCCATCTTGGTCTTCGACATAAACATTATAATAACCTTCCTCACTAGTTGTGATTGGGTTACTTGCATAAAATCCTGCGAATGAAGCATACTCTTCTCCAAATTGGTCTACCGATACTGCCGTTGTAACAACAGTTCCCGTAGGAGTTCCTCCACTACCATCCAACTTAACTGCATACATTGTTGCACTTGTTGGTCTTGGGTCATAGTTCTCGAATTGAGTTGATGTCATTAAGTAATGAACATCAGTTTCAAATACAATTGAGTTAGGTGTTACACTAAATGCAAATGTATTTATCTCTTGAGCACTACTAACTGGTGCTAAACTTGTAGCATCAATATCTGGTATCTTTATTAACTTAGCTCGAACAGGTGTTGAGCTATCTTCATAACCCTCTAGTTCTTCTAATATATAAAATCCTCCTAATTGTCCAACGTAAATTGGTTTCCTTAAGTCTAACTTACTAGCCACTTCTGCTGGTAATAAAAATGTTGGTTTTGCTCTAACTGCAGTATCTATTAAATTATACCACCATGAAACACCAGCTGGAACTATCGTAAAGTTTACGTTTTGAATGTAAGGTAAATTAGACAAAGTTCCATAATTGTTTTTGTCCCAATCTAAATTATCTAAATCTGCTAGGTCTCCCTCGTGCTCAACTAAACTTAAACCCTCTACTGCATATTCCACATATGGAACACTTCCAGCAATATTTACATTGTCAACCTTTTTAACATCTTTAAAATTCTTTACTGAATTTTTCTTAAAGTCTTTATACTTACTTTGAGAAGATTGGTTTCCTAAAACAATGTCTACAGTATTTCCTAGATATGGACTAGATAAGCCTAATCTATTTGTTATAGCATATTGTTGACCATATTGGGTGTTAAAATTTGGATTTACATACTCTTGTAAGTACTTAGTCCAATCATAATACTCTCCACTATTTGCTTGAGTTTTATAGTAACTATATGAAAAGAATTCAACCTCTTTATTAGTGTGGTCTATATTCATTAACATACCTTCTTTATGCATTAACCCCGTAAGTAAAGTTGTTATATTTTTCTTAGGTGCCGCATATGTCAAGTCTATATTTTCTTGCAAAAACTCATTAGAGTCTGGGTCATAAGAAATATATCCTGGAGGACTAATCGTCTCCGTGACTCTCATATTTGTCATAACACCTTGGTCTGAAAGAAGACTATCTTGGTCTACTAAAATATACATTCCTATAAAACCATCTGGGTCTGCTTGTGTTGGAGTCTCGTCAAAATAATTCTTATCTACAGTTGAATCTAGAAATAGAAAACTATTATTATTTTCAGATGTTGGTACTAAATCAATAATAGGAGCTAGTCCACTCGTGCTATTTTTCCAAACAGCAAAGATTGGATGGTACACCTTTTTTATTGATATATTATTTATCTCTCCAACAAAAGAGCCATTATTATTAAACGTTAAAGTCCCTCCACTACCTTGTAGTGAAACTCTAGCAACTCCTGTAAAATCACTAGGAATAGTTGTTGTACTAAAAGCACCACTAACACTTAATTGACCATTATTTGTGGAAACAATCTCGTACTCTAGTTGGTAGAAATCTCCAGCTCCACCTATTGCGAAGTTTTGAGCTATACTACTATTGGTTGTATTGGGAAAATTTCCTGACGAGTTAGCAGTAGCACTACCTGTTGTAGCCCAATTTGCTGGGTCAGAAAAGTCACCATCGTTAACTAGTTCTGTATTTATATAACTAGAGAAAAAGTTAGCTCTAAATCTAATCTCTCCAACAGTCTCCGTAATGTCAGGCACAAAAAGTGACCTTTTACTAAAGAAACTAGGCGCTGGTAATTCAACTCCTAAAGGAGCACTTGGAAAATTATCAACACTATTTGGAGCTATTCCAACGTCTGATGGAAACTCCATTGAAGCCTGATATACATAAACATTCCCAAATGCATTCGTAGAAGAATAATGTGGTTCTGTAGTATCTATTGTATCATGTTCCGTGGTTTGTATACCACTAATGTCTTGCTCACTTTTATTTAATCCATCTGCGACCATGTAGGTCTTTTTTATTATATCCCAATCTATACTATCATTAAATATTGGAGTGTAATTATACGCCTCACATATTATATTCATAAACGCATATGCGTTAAAGATTGGTCTTGACTGATATGGATTGAAAGCGTCCAAAGGTCTAGCACCATCATAGTACTTTTGAAACTTGTCTCCAATACAATTTAATGAATTTGGAAACAAACTTATTGGATAATCCTCATTTGGAATGTCACTTAGATGAGGAGCAACGGCGTCATTAAGTAGCTCGTAATCTCTCATCTCTGCAATTGCAGTTTGGTAATCCGCTGGTATTGATGGATTACCACTTCTTAAAAGGTCTATATATTTTGTCGAACCCCAAACTTGTGTTAGCTCCAAAGCACCATCTATAAAGTTTAATTTTATAGAATCACCATCAGAACCATTTACAACTATGTATCCAACTTGTAATAGTATTCCTTCTTTGTAATATTTAGCGTCATACTTCTTATTAAGTGAGACTGCTAATTCATGAACGTTAAAATCGTTTAATGTTAACGCGTCTATATTTTGGGAAATGTATGGAATAGAAAAAGTGTTAGAATGACTTATCTCTCTTACATCTACTTTTCCAATCTTATTAATAACGCTATTGTAGCGTATTGGTTGATTGTCTCTCAATTTAAGAGGAACATATACACCATCTTTCAAAATTTCTAGTCTAGTGTTTTCCATTTATTTTTTATTTTATTTTGTATTCTATATCCGATATCCTAGAAAGACTTAAACTAAAGTCTCCACCCATAATCATAGTTCTAATTGGAGCTGTTGCAGAAGTCATTCTCATCAATTCTATACTCTCATCGCTAGGTGTTAAACTTGCACCACCAGTATATGGTCTTTGGTAATAAACTGCTGGCGAACCTGCAATCTCCGAAAGAGCCTCTAGGGTTTCTTTGCCTAAACTCAATGTCTTTAAATTTAAAGTTAATCCACTTGAAGTTCCAACATAGTTAGCTCCAACGTATGGATTACCTCCTCCACTATATGAAGTAGATTCAAACATTCCAACACCCAATCTAGCACCCTCATAAGAATGAGTTTTTGTTTCAGTCTTTAGGTCTATTCCTAACATCATCCAACCACCTAACTTTGATTTCCAATAAACAACGCCCTCACATGGGTTTGTATCGGTTCCTCTAGTTAGAGAACTAGTTGGTCTATAGTCATCATTAGTTACGCTTGAAATTTGTTTCAAGGTAAAAACTGGGTCTATATATTTTCCAATCTTACCATCATTAACAAGTTGAGTGTTGCTCAATTCTCTTATTGATGTTAGATAATTAACACTTGGAGTAAACGTATCATAAGAACGCCCTCCAATGATTGGGAGTTTTAAAATATCAACCTTATTCGTACTATCCTCATTGGTGTAGAACTCAAATTTGTAAATGTACTTTGACACTACGGAATCCCAACCTTGAGAAATTTCTTGAACATTTGAATATTTATAAGTGTCATAGTCATGCATTTGTCTCATAACCATAGATAAGTCTATAACGACAGAACCTAACGAAGTTACGTCTCTATGTATATAGATAGCACTTGTAGATTCAACACTCCCATCTTCCGTAGACAATCTTGTAACATCACCATAAATGGTTGTAACATCTGCATCACTATCCGTAATGTTAACCTTCAAAGGTTCTTGTAGAAAGCTATAGGACAATGTACTATTAGCTTGTTGTCCACTTATTTGTGGAGTTATAGTTAAACTCATATCTTTATTTTTTTAGTCTAAGATTACTTGAATCATAACAACGTTTCTCCTTCTATGCAAATTCAACTTTTGGTTGAACGCTTGAACGATTGGGTCGTTTAAATCATATCTTAGATTTGTACGAATGTACATTATATTATTCTCTTTTATTTCTTCACACTCTCTCAAAAAACCCATTAGTTTATCGGTGTGCTTTCCATCTCTAAATTGAGACTCTTGAACTTGTATAACTTCTTTTAGCATTATATCTTAAAGTTTTTAAATAACCTCCCTTGTTCATTCCACATCTCTTGCATCTCGTCCTTAAGTCTATTGTCAATTTCGATTATCATATTTTTTCCTAGCTCTTGCTCATACTTCAATTGATACTTTTTAACTGTTGACTCTAATATGTCTGGAGCGTTTGGTTTGTGATTCTTAGTCCCCTTCTTTGCTATAATAGCCTGTAGTGCGAATGCAGTTCCTCTCTCATCCATATTGTCAAATAGAATACTCTTAGAGCGAACTAGTTCCAACATAGCCTCTAATGGAGGTCTCTTTCCTGGACCTCTTCCCGCAAAAGCCCATTGAATATGGTCTGGAGTTTCTAATGTCACAGAACTTGCATCACCATGTATCTTACCTTTTATAGATGTATATGTGTCTAACTCACTAGTCACAGACTCTAAAAAGTCTCTTGCTATGTCTTCAAAGGTTTTCATACTTTATTTATTTTAACATTCACTAGGAATAGGTAATTGCGTTGAAAATTTAGCAAGTACTCCACTATGTTTACCAGAACCATATGAAGGAACGTAGGTGAAAGATATCCCACTTATAGGGTTCTCTCTAGCGTTTGTATTTGTAGTCATGTAATCCTTAGCGTTCTTTATAAACTTTATAAATAAATCACCCATCTCTTGAGCCTTCTCTTCTAGCTCAATCTTTTCTAAACTCTCTGCCTTATCGATAAGTAACAAAGTAACCTCCGTTGTTGGATTATCCATCAAACCATTTTCGCTAAATGATACATTTACATTTAAGTCCCAACTTACTAGACCTAATGGTAACTCTTCGGTTCGCACTATTCTATTCAATTGGTCGTTTATGTTTCTATCAGAAGTAGCTATGATTATACTAAACCCAACCTCTTCTGCTGCTGCCTTTAATTCCTTTAGCATAATATATATTTTTTAATAATGTTTATTTTTAGCCTTCATTTCAGCCTCTCGTTTAATTCTAATTTGGTCTTGTAGATAACCCTCATAAGCCTTAGAATAATTATTAGTCATTACTAGGTTGTAAGATATATACCAAGCCTCTTTTTCGCTCTCTTTGAAATCACTACAAATACTCTTAATAGTATTTACAACATTGAATTGATGCAAGGCGCTACCACCTACTGCATCCAAATGCTTATCTCTAACCTCTACGGACATGAACCTTTCGTTCCAAGTCTTTGAGCTAGACTCTAAAGCCTCAATAATCCAATTGAACAAGCCTACCATGTCGAACAAGTTCAACTCTAGTAAACTATCCCTATATCTTTCAAAAGATTTAGATGCAACAGAGTATTTTGAATCTTTATTTTCCTCATAAGTAGCTATTGCGTTTACGTTAGCAATGTGCAAAGCTAAACTTTCACCACTCCCCTCACTCTTCTCTCCAAGTAGGTCTAACATAGCTAAATATGAAATCGCATCAATGTTACCTGGCTTTACTATATGAGAGTTGTCGTTAACCTTAATTTCTTTATAATCAATTTGTGAAACCTCAACTGCTAAGTCATGTGACTTTTTAGCCAAATCTAAAAACTTCTTTTTTTTTCCAAAGAAGCTATATTTCCAATCAAACACGTCAAGCATCAAAGATGATAAATCCCTTTTTGATTCGTCTACCTCGGCTAAAACATCAACGTGTTTTAGTTTTAGTTTATCTCTCATGTTTTAAAATTTTAGCCTAGCAAACATAATTCACTAGGCTTTATTTTTATAAATTCTTAATCTTGTTTTGTAACTCGGTTTGAGTTCTTAACAATTGTCTTCTTACGTTCTCATTAGGTTTGTCGTTTAACAATCCTTGAACTATCCTTAGGCTCTCCCTATAGTCTTCCTTTGGTTCTTCAATAGCCTCTTCAACTTCAATAGTCTCTACTACCTCAATAGCTTCTACTACTTCAATCTCTTCTACTTGAACCTTTGCTTTTGGTTTTCTTTTAGCCATAATTATTTTTTAAAACATTCTTTTGATAGCTTCCTTCATAACCTCATAGTTATGTAAAGCCTCAATTCCTTTTACCATTCCCCTATGTTGTAGGAAAATGTTATTGTATTGGCTAGCCTTCTTAGAAGCGCTTACCATTGTGTAAAATTCTTTTTTAGATACAACCTTTTGAACATCGTTCTCGAACTTAATTTCCTTTTCGTCAAGTTTCTTAGAAGTCTTTTCTTCTATGATTTCGATAGCCTCTTGAACATCCTCCACTTGAGAAGTCTCCATTGTAGAAAGTAATTCTACAGCCTCGTTTATCATATCAACTTTTTTCTTACCTTGCTTCCAAACATTAGGAATTCCTAAATCTGCAAACTTAGCTTTAAGTTCACCATATTTAATTAATCCTAATTCTTTTTTTAAATCGCTCATATTTTATTTTTTAATTATACTTAGATATAGTCTTTATAAAAATGCTTCGCATTTTGGCTACATCTCTCTAATAAGGGCTTTATAAGTTAAACATCTAAAAACCAACTAGTTAAAAAATGGTAAATTAGACCACATGAGATTGGTTATTTTTATTAAAATGTGACATTTTGGCGCACTTCTTTTTGTTAAGAAATTCCTTCCCTTTTAAAATATATTATCTTATAAATAGTATTTATAAATATATCTTTTAAATATATTTTTTAAATGTTTTGTTTTTTTTTTAGTTTTTGGCTTTTACTCTAATATGGGCTTTGACGGAATGACCCTATATAAACACTAGGAAAAGTGAAATTTTTAAAGAAGGGTTAAAAAATTTTAAAAATATATATTCACACACCCCTATAAACACTACCCTTAAGAAAATGTGTCGAACTCGCGATTTAAGATATCAAACAATAGCTCTAAAGAACTTTAATAAACAAGTGGACACAATATACCTTTGATAAATAGAAAGTCTCTTAAAACGTCTTATTTTAGCTTAAACAAAAAGACCACCTCAAATTAATGAGATGGTTTTTTAAACATTCCTTTCTAGAAAATGCAATTTATAATAGAACTAACTATGTAAGCTAGTATCTTAAATGTCGTGTATATAATGCTCGAAATAGCATATAGCAAAAAGAAGGTTACTCCAAGTCTCCAATTCTTAAAAAATGTTTTTAGTCTATTCATTGCCTTTGTATTTCATTATCTTGTACGCGTAGAACGAATTTAAGATGGGTACAATCGACCCAATCAATACGAATGATACAATCACATACTCGAAAAATTTAGTTGCCTTAAAACGCTTAATATCGATTAAGAACTCGTTTATATATATTGCGAAGGATATTAAATATAATCCAACATATGCTCCAATGGTTACTCCTAAGATTGATTCTATCATAATTTTTGCTGTAGTTTTTGAATTCTTAATTTTACTTTCTTTGTTTGTCTTTGGGTCTTTAGAAAAGCTATCTCGTCTTTAATAGATGACTCAAACCAATCTTGTTCACTAGGAGCATTTACAAACTCCATAATAACCATAGTCCAAATGACTAATAGTACAAACCCTAAAATAATTGCTATATTTACCATAATCTTTTTTAATATGTTAAAGTTAATTTTTTCTTCTCTACGTTCATCTCTAGGATGCAAGGCTTCTCGTTTAGAGTGTGAGATACTAAATTCACACTCCCATCTTCTAAGTCCTCTAAAACAACTCCTGTCATCCTATCCATGTTGAACTTGCCTGTTGACCAAGCGACCATGTCGCCTGTTTGTAATAAAACCTCCTTAGACATGACGAAAGTTTTTAACGATTGTTGGAGTAAAGTTCTTTGCTAAGAACGTGTCGCTCACCCAATGTAAGTCACCTTGGTCATCTATGAACTCAACGCTAGTTGTTTGTGTACCATTGTCGTAGTCAATACCATCAACTCTATAGTCTCCTCTATTTGTTGTGAAATAGTCACTAGCTCCTACGAATGTGAATAGTTGACCTTCTTTTACTTTTAAAACTTCTTTTCTTAATTTACTCATAATTTGTTTTTTTAATTGTTATTATTATTTGTTTGATACAAAGGTAGAACCCTTTTTTGATTCTACCAAATTTATTATTAATTATTTAATTTATTTTTTCATTTATTTCATTAAACAAAAACCAAATTGCATCACCTTTAGTTTCATGTTGTGCATAGTATAAATCTAAATCACCCTCTATTACATCAATTGACCAAAAGTCTGTCTCACATCCATCTAACCATACTAGAGCAACTATTCCTTTGTACTCAACTCTATAGTAAGACTCTTGCTTAGTAGTCTTTAAACCTTCTCTCTTCATTCGATTAGTAGCATTGTTATAGTTTCTAATTTGAGATTGAAGACTCTTCCACTTCTTAGCAAATGCATTGTATGCTTTTCCTGCTGGTAATGGATTAGCTCTATAGTTAGCTTCTAGTGTTGCGAACTCTTGTTTTAATGTTTCTAATGATTTCATAATTGTTATTTTTAAATGTTATTATTGTTTGACACTTCAAAGATACAACGAATAAATGTAACTACCAAATAAAAAGCAAAAAAAAATGGAAAATTTTAAAAATTAATTTAAAATCTTCCATTTATATACTATTTATTTAACTCTCTACCTAAAGCAAATTCTGCTTCGTCAACCTCACCTAATGTGATTAGACCTTTTTGATAATCGTGTTGAGCAATTTTAACTGCTAATTGTTTTCCAATAATAGGGTTTAAATTTTTTCTTGAATTGAATACTTTTTTTGAATTTTCCATTTGTTTAATTGTTTTTAATTGTTATTGATTTTAATTTATTTACTAATTTATTTACTAATTTAATTACGAGGTTAACTACTTTGTCTAAAGTCTTACCTCCTTCGTGTTGTATTTGTTCCATTTTTATATTTGTTTGATGGGTCAAAGATAATACTTTTTTTTAAACCACCAAACTTTTTTTGGTTTTTTTTTAAATCGACCAGCCGTCCACTATTTCCCAATTGTCAATCTCGTGAGCGTTTATGATATCGTTAACTAACTCCTCTGTGATTTGAGGATTTATTGCGAGGTTCAAAAGATACCTCTTCTCTACTCCATTCTTTCTTGTAATTAATTCTCCCATTGTTTTTGTTTTTAAAGTTTAACTAATTGTTCAAATAATTCTATAGCCGCATCGTCACTTAAACTTGAGACGAAATTTTGTAAAGATTCCATATCACACCCTGGTGATGTCATCATAACTACTAAGCTAATTCTAACGTGTTTCATGTTTCTTGGTTTCATAATTTGTTTTTAATGATTAATATTTCTACAAAGATAATACTTTAAATGGAATAACCAAATATATTACTAAGTTTTTTTTCATCTCTATTTGCTACTAGATACTTCTCACCTAAATAGTAATTTCTATAACCTCTAACGCTATCACCCTCGACCTTGTAATCGTCAGGCATACATTGAGGCATCTCGCTAATCTCATCACTATGCTTCATACCCTTTGGAGCATCATACAAAACGTCTGCGCACTTTGTGTAGGTTAAATGTGTTTTACCATAGCGCTTAGTGTATTCATCGCATAAGGCTAAGAAATGACAATACAACCAATTGTAGTTTGCAGTATTTTCTCTAGCCCATATAGTACTAGGATGGTTTAGATGGGTTTGCTTATATGGAACATTGTCACCATTCCCATGGACGTGATGAGCTGTGCATAAAAGTTGTGCTGTCTCTAAGACCATTTTTACAATATGCTTATTGTAAAAAGGTTTTACTGATGCCTCTGGGCATTCGTGTAAGAAAAATATATTCATGTCTTATCGTTTTAAATTAATATTCTAGTCTATCAAAAACCTTTATTGGAGCATCGCTAGGAAATCTATCGTCACTAGTGAAGATGAAGTTTCCTCCAAACATTGAACGCTTTCCACTTTTGAAAATTTCACCTGGCATAGCATAATTGTGTTGCTCTCCCCGAAGAACTCTCTCAATCAATACTAGGTCATTATCCTTAACCTCGTCTGGGTTAATCTCACCATAGTGTAAAGTGATTGTGTTCTCTCTAGAAGTTAATCCACTATTAGTAGCGTCTCCTAAGTTGTTTCTTAGTACAAAAGTTGTTACTTGTTTCATAATTCGTGTTTTTAAAAGTTTATATTATTGTTGTTTGATGATGAAGTGAGCTCCCTCTTCGTTACATCTTACTATCATGTATCCAAAGCTATCTTCCTCAACTATTTGATAATCCCCTGTTAACTCACCTTGAGCAACTAAGTTAAAGTTTTCCATTTCGTAGTAAAATTCATTTTTTAAAGTAATCATAATTTCTTGTTTTTAAATTGTTATTATTGTTTGACACTTCAAAGATAATACCTTTTTATTTAACTACCAAACTTTTTTACAATTATTTTTAAAAAAAAGCAAAAAAAAAGACCCCACTAGTTAAAGTGAGGTCTGTACGATAGACCCATTATGAGAAAGCCTATCGCCAATTAATCAAACAAAAATTATACTTTTACGATTGACCCCATGCAATCAACAAGGCTAATAAACCTAGTCCAATTACTTGTAGGATAAACGTTATTTCTTTTTTATACTTATTCATTACTTAACTCTTTTAATTTATTTTGGTACGCATTATGAGCGTCAATTTCGTTTTTGAAACGACCTATCCAAATCTCCTTTCTTCCAACCTTTATTTTAGATGCCCATTTATTAGTAGACTTACTAAAGTACACTCCAACATATTTGCTAGAACCCCCTCTTCTAGACAAGTTCTCTCTGTTCGATACAATCCTCAAGTTGTTGAGGTTGTTATTTAGTTTATCCTCATCTATATGGTCGACCACTAATTTGTGACCATTGGGAACGTGACCTAGAAAAGCCATAGCTACCATTTGATGAACGTACTTAACACTCTTTTGTATTTTAACCACTTTGTAACCTCCACCACCATTGCTTAATCGTAGTACCCTACTCTTTAATCTAAAAACTCTACCATCACTATAGACAATCTCTCTATCTATACTTCTAATCCTACCTAAATTACTAGCCTCATGAGAGCCCTCGTAATTAGGAATAGCTTTCCAAACCTCTTCCATCTACTCTTCCTCTTTACTAAATTCTGCCCATTCTTCACAACCTCCACAAAGGTCGTCACTTAAAAAACTTGGTGATTCACCACAACAATCGCTAATATACATATCTATCTTTTTTTAAATTTACTTAACTTTTTTATAATCCCGTCAACTCTTAATTTTCCTTCTAATCCATTTTTGAATCCACTATAGCTCTTTACAAAACAAATAGTGAAGATTTCATTATTTCTTACAATCGCATACAAAGCGTCTCCATTAGATTCTGAATTTGTATCTGGAGTCCTAACAACTTTTCCAAAGCTATTAATTAAAACACCATAATCTCTATTTCCAAAATCCATTGACTTAATAGTTTCTACCTTAGATACTATTTGGTCTTTTACTAGTTGAGTTAATTTGTACTCTCCTACTTTTGTATAGTTTGCTGTTGACCCTTCTTGAACTACGTCCAATACATCTTGACTTACTATTCTTTCGATTAATCTGCTACTCGCGTGATTCATAATTTTTGACTTTATGTAGAGGTTATTTCCATCTACACTACAAAGATAAAACTTTTTTTCGAACTAACAAAACTTTTTTAAAGTTTTTTTAAAAAAATTTATATTTTATTTACTAGCTCCCA
>JAAHTG010000915.1_pt1 | contig 22995 bp, 28 predicted proteins | sample 6116081 | NCBI WGS metagenome assembly JAAHTG01 (sample SAMN13939989, study PRJNA603662) | sponge metagenome | isolation source: marine sponge | host: Mycale hentscheli | place: New Zealand | collected 2005 | reverse complement strand
TTTTTATGCAGTGGTTAAAGTTACACATTTCGGATTTTCCAATCACATTAACGAATGCTCAGGCGGGTGCTTTGACTAAATTAATGATGCACACAGCCATTCGAGAACGTGTGCCAAACGAACGAACTATGGTTAAGATCGTGTCGAGTCGGGGACTAAGTTCGTTGCAGTTGGCACTCAGTTGCGACTCAACTAGTGTCGAGTTGCTGCTCAACTCAGTACTAGATGATATCCAAGTGAGTACCAAGTCGCGATCTGCCAATGCGAAAAGACAGCAGAAATACAGGGATTCTCAAAATAGTAACGCGTTACGTAACAACGAAAATAACGGCCTAGACAAGACTAGACTAGACAAGACTAGACTAGAGGAGAGTAAAGGCGTTACGCCTCCCCCCTCTGAAGCGACTTTTAAATCTCAATTTTACCTTGATGACTTGTACAACGATTTCTGTGAGAAGACGGAGCTGAGTCCGAAGAAGTCCGAGGCTCTGCATTTGATTAAAATCAAGATTAACAAAATTGTCGGTGATGACGACTATGCGTGCTCAACGGTAGAAGAGGCTCGAGACATGTTGTTTGAGATTCACAAAGTGGCTCAGGCCAAGAAGCAGGAGAACGTCGCGGTGAATGTTTCGCTTGAGAAAATATATGCGCTTAGATTTCCTGAGAGGTTTAATGAGCTTTACTCGACATTGACTGATAACAAATTTGTAGGAGAAGGAGGATGGGCAAATGAAGATCCCAGCAATTGGCAGTAACGTAATAAAAATGCCGAAACTAAATGCCATAAGCGTTGGTGAGTTTATCGGCTGGATGCGGAGCCTGTATGGCAAGAAGTTCATATCAGCGTATCCAGCTGCTGTGGTGAACGGCCACATTGACCCAGTTTGGAAAAATGCAATTGGCTCGTTTACGGCTCAGATTGGTGAAACTGTAAAACAAAAAATCATCGACGGAGAAACAGAACATAGCACTTATGTTCCAACCCCGGCTGAGCTTAGAAAAATTTTCATCGTTGAAGACCAAAAAGAAAAAGCTAAGAGGGCCAGAGAAAAAGCGCATGAATATCGAGAGGCGAGCAGGGGGCCAGCAGGGATCACAACTGATGAAATACGTATTGAAACTGAATATTGGTTTACGAAAGCAAGACCGAATTGGCGAGAAGACGCACCAAGAAAGCAAAATGATTCTGGATGGGCTGGATTTAGCAATTGGATACGTGAGCTGAGCGATGATGCAAAAATAATAAAAAAAGAGTGCAAGAAAAACCCGCAGAGATGGGCAGAATCAGATCGGGAAATTTATGAAGAGCGAAAACAATACCGATATAAAAAATATATGGATGCAAAAATTAGAGAAGGGAGGATAGCGAATGCCACGCAAGAAAGAGACTGAGGAACAGAAAGAAAAAAGGCTGGCTCATGATGAGAAGGTTAGGATTCAAAAACGGGAGGTTGCTAAATGCGACCGGAAGCTTGATTTCATCGTAGCGTCAGGAAATTGGAAGGGTGATTGCAACGGCCTTGTGATGGGACTTGCAAACAAAGTGATTGAGGAAAAAATTTTGGAAGACATAAAAAATGACAGATAATTTAATTTTATATTGCGGAATTGGTTTTGGCTTATCGCTTTTATGCAATGCAGCACTTGTTGTTTCGATTCTTGTCAGAAAAGAAAGTGCGAACCAAGCAGAATGCGAATCAACATTTCTTCAAGGCCAGGTGGATGCCTACAAAGACGAAATAGTGCGTTTGAAAGAAAAAATAAATCAACATGACAAGCAAATGGCACAAGTGATCGATGATTATGAATCTGAGATTGGAAGGCTGAAAGAATTAATGAGGCCTGAAAATGCTATCGAGGCTGATTTTGGTCTTCAGCTCGATGATGACGACGATGACGATTTAATACATCTGCTCGATGACGACGACGATGACGATGACAAGAATAAAGAAAATGAAGAGGAAGACGATGAAATCAAAATATAAAATTAAATCTAGCGCAGTGGTTACAACTGAAAAAAGGAAGGTTACATTTGCTGACGATAGCTATGCCTATGACCATGGTAACGGCTGGATGTACGAAGGTCGCAAGGTGTGTGAACACCCAGACAGACTGATTATCAACCAGAAGTTAGAGGATTGGTTCTATCAAGAAAATTTCTAAAAAACCATCTGTCTCAAAACTGGTGGAAAAAGCAGCGACTGATTTGCAAAGACTTGTCAGGCTGAAAGCAGCTGATGCTGTTGGCTTTTGTGAATGTGTATCTTGTGGCGCAAGAAATCATTTCACGAAGATGGACGGTGGGCACTTCTTCAGCAGAACGCATTTAAGGTTCAAGCTGTATGAGGAAAACATACACCCACAATGCAAGCGCTGCAACATGATGATGAGTGATGCGAAGGTGCACGAAAAGTACAGGCAGTACATGATTGACATGTACGGAGAGAAACGAGTTTTAGCAATGCATAGGTTGCTGAATTGGAGCAAGCCTAATTTTAAGCGCGATGCTGTGCTTGAGTTTAGGAAAGACATTAAACGACAAATTAAAGAGCGTGAGGAGAGGTATGAGTAAGATATTGAAAATTGATTTTAGCAAGAAAGCATCTAGGCAATGGGATGAATCAGGATGCTTAGCGGATATTTATCGAAACGCTAATGAGCGGGTAACGGCAGAAAACAATGTTTTGAAACAATTGCTAAAGGAAATCGTAGAAGACATAAATAAATATATTTAACAATGAGGAGGAGGATGATAGATGACAAGGAAGACATCGTATACACTGAGAGAAGTGGCAAATATGTTGGGGTTGGATTATGAAATTGTTAAAAAGCACGCGCAAAGAAAGGTGCTGTTGGCAACAAAGAAAAAATGCAAGGCCAACATTGGAGCGTTCAAAAGAGCTATGAGCCGACAACTTTTTAGCGTCTCTAGGGAGTCTCTTGCCCGCTACAAAATATATATTAAATTAAAATACAAGCCCCGAGCATAATTTTGCTTGACATTAATGCTTGTCCCGCATAGGAATCTTGTTAATTAATTGAACAGATACCTAGGGGCATACATGTCGACAACAAAAGATGTAAGCAAAACACCATCTGGAAGAGTCACTTATCGTGGCGAATCCTTTAGTGGTTACAACAAGCCAAAGAGAACACCTAGTAAATCAAAAAAATTCGCCGTTTTAGCTAAAGACGGCGATGACGTCAAACTGGTTAGATTTGGTGACCCAAATATGACTATCAAGAAAAATATCCCGGAAAGACGTAAAAGCTTCAGAGCGCGTCATAACTGTGATGACAAGAAGGATAAGTTTACAGCCGGTTACTGGAGCTGCAAAAAATGGTAAAAAACAACAAAAAAAAAGTAGGAAGGCCTTCAAAGTTTAAGCCTGAGTACACGGAAAAGCTTAGAAATTATCTCGAAAACTTCGATAAGCCGCCGCACAATGATATATTGCCACTCGTCTCTAGCTTTGCTAATTTTATTGGTGTTCACAGGGACACGCTCCACTCATGGTCTGAAAGCGAAATTGATGAAGATTTAGGCGAATTTCCCGACTTATATAAAAAATTCTGGCAATATCAGGAGCCTGTGTTGGTTAGACGTGGTCTAACGAATGAAGACAAAGGGTTGGCTATGTGCATATTCATGATGAAATGCAGAGGGTGGAATGAAACGCAATACATCAACAACACACATGAGATATCTGTTGACCCTGACACATTGGACGACTTCAATCGAGATTATTGATGGACGCTGCTGTTGAAGACAAGAACGACATTGACCTTGCCTACACATTACTCGGCAGCTTCTCAATGTTTACTCGGTTCTTCCACAAGAAGCTTACGAACAAGAAGTTCTTAATCCCAGAACCACCAGGAAGACAAAGTCACATCATCGAGATTGCTAAAGCGCTAACCAAGGTTCAGCACGGCGACATCACACGGCTTATCATCAACATCCCACCACGGTATGGCAAGACATGCCTAATCATCAATTACATTGCATGGTCATTGGCCAGAAATCCGGCCTGTGAGTTTATTTTTGTGTCTTACGGACATTCACTAGCTGCAAAGCAAACGACTATTATACGGCAAATTTTGAACCTTCCTGACTACCGTAGGTTATTCCCGTGGGTTGAGATAACAGCAGACACGAACGCAAAGGACAATTTTAGAACAACGGCTGGCGGTGAGGTTTACGCGGTTGGACGTGCTGGTTCTATAACCGGCCGAGGCGCAGGGAAGCGCAACTCTGATGTGTTTGCAGGCGCAATCATCGTTGATGACATCATCAAGCCCGATGAAGCAACAAGCGACACCGTTAGAGCCAGTGCTAATGATTTCTACTACAGCACATTGTTATCACGACTCAATGATGGGCCAAAGACGCCGATTATCTTCATTGGCCAACGATTGCACGAAGATGATTTAGCAGGAAAGCTAATCAGCGAAGATGACACGAACGAATGGCACAAGCTAATCATGCCGGCGATTGATTCAGCAGGCAATGCGCTTAATCCTGACTATCAAACGGTTGAGGATTTGCGCAAAGATGAAAAGAAGCAGCCTTATGTTTTTGCGTCACAATATCAGCAAGACCCAGTGTCTGCTGGTAACACGATATTCAAAGCTGATTGGTTTAGATTGACTGACATCCCAGAAAACATCACTGACACGTTTTTAACGGTTGATGCTGCTGAGACAGACAAGACATACAATGACGCTACTGTGTTTAGCTTTTTTGGCGTATACAAACACACCGAGGATGGCGTTGAGTCAGGTGAGCTTTGCTTACACTGGATTGACAGCGTTGAGATACGTGTTGAGCCTAAGGACCTTAAGCGCGAGTTCATGATGTTCATGAGCGAGTGTCGAAGGTTCCATGTGAAACCACAGCATGTCTACATCGAAACTAAGTCTGCTGGAACAACATTAAACTCATTGCTTGATGAAACGGTTGGCATAATCAATATACCGATTACAAGAGACAGAACATCGAAGACTGAGCGCTTCTTGCGCTCACAGCCGTTTGCAGCATCTGGTCAGGTTAGCGTCACACAGAATTCTAAGCACACATCGCTTGTGATTGACCACATGAAGAAAATCACAGCGAACAACACTCATAGGCATGATGACATATGCGACACATTTGCAGATGCAGTGCAGATTGCTTTGATTGATAAAACATTTGCGAAGCCAGAAAGGCCTCGTGTGGAGATAAACTATCAGCCCATTTCATCTGGGCTTGCACAAGCGAGATATTAAGCCATGGCCTATATTCCAAAACAGTCTGACACCAAAAAGGTAGAAGACATAGTAATCAAGGTTAACAACAGCATTAAGGATTGGAGCGAATATTTCGAGCAGAACATCCGTCGCTACAAAGACTCTATGAGAAGAAACTTCGTAGACTCAGTATCTGACGAAATGAGAGCAACACTGTCTAACAATAGGATTGCCGTGTTTTCGTGTAATGAGATGGAAGCATACATATCCAGAATTCGTGGCGACATCAGCTTTACAGACATGGGTGTTCAAGTTGAGCAGGCTAATGAAATTAACTCTCAGCCAAGTCAGGCGCCAGAGTTGTTCAATGCTATATTCGAGAAGATTTGGTATAACAGTGACATAGACACTGTTAACGCTCAGACAACAATGTTTATGCTTGGTGGCGGGTGGTCCGTAGTGAAGGCAAAGACGAAATACGTTAGTGATGATTCATTTAGCACTGAGCCATATGTTGAAGCTGTTGCCGATCCAACGCTGTGCGGCTTTGACGTTGGTGCAAAAAAAATACACAAAGGTGATGGCGAGTATTGCTTCCAGTTTATTCCCTACACTGAGGAAGACTTTGAGAGTGAGTTTGGCTTCAATCCAAGAGCGCGCTCTAAAGGCTATTCGTCAACATGCTTCCCCTGGCAAGCAAATATTGGTGGCAAGCCTTTTTACTACGTGTGTGACTTTTATTGCAAAGTAGCTGACCCAACCTTCATTTACAAGATGCCTCCTACAATTGCAGCAATGAGCGGCAAGAACACTATGACAGCCAGTGAGTATCGTGAATTTAAGCAATCAGTTCCTGCAAATTCACCTGTTGTCATACCAGACCTTGCGACAACAAAGTGGCCCAAGCGAAAAAGTCAGAACAAATCGCTTTTTAGATACAAGGTTCATGGTGAGCAGCTGCTTGAAGAGGCAACGAAGCTCGAAAGCAATGAATTGCCGTTAATTTTTATCGACGGGAACTCAGTAACTGTTAATGGCAAGCAAACAACGCGCTCATATACATACAATATTCAAGAAGCACAGGAAGTTAAAGATGTCTTGTACTCTGTCACAATTGATGGATTGCTAAATCAAGGAAAAGCACAAATTATGATGCCAGAAGCCGGTCTTCCGACAGACGAAAAAGACTTGGTGCCTTATCAAAATCCGCAAGTCAGCTACCCACTGATGGTGTACAAAGATTATGATGCTAAAAATGGAAGGCCTGTCGCCCCACCATCTAGGACAACGCCAGAGCCAATAAGCCAAGAGCTTTTGAATGAAAAAGACATGTCAAGACAGCTTATGGCGAATGCATTAGGGAGTTATGACGCGCAGCAAGGAAATATCGGAGGCTCAGGTAGTGATATTAGTGGAAAAGCGATACTCGCCGGCGCTGCGCAGTCTAACAATGCTTCTAAACCCTACCTTGTTAACTTTACGTCATGCTACAGACAGATAATAAAAGCGCTTATGGATTTAATTCCATTGTGCTACAGAGAACTTTCTGTGTTCACGGTTAAAGACAGCATAGGGCAAGAGAGCAAAGTTACTCTCAATGGCTCGGCAGGACTTCAGTACGCTGATTTGGCGCCTAACAAATATAATGTTTATGTGAGCTTGGGGAGCTCGTTTGAGGCTCAGCGTGAGAAATCGTTGGAGACACTTACAAGTCTTTCGCAATCTAACCCGATGCTTCAGCAAATATTGGCCGGTCAAGGATTGCCGTTCTTGCTTAAGAATGTTGAGATTAACGGTAAATCTGAGCTTATAGCGATGGTTGAACAACAGTTAGAGCAGCAGCAGAATCAACCGCCGCAACCAGACCCAGCAATGATGAAGGTCCAGGCGCAAATGGAAGCAAACCAAAACACAGCCATAAAGAACGCTAACGATTTCAATATTGCACAGCAAGATGTTAATCTACGCGGACAAGAGATAGGCATTAAGGCCATGGCAACACATGGCAAGGTGTCCAATGAAACTGCTAGAACCCAAATCAAACAAACTGTTGAGGCAAACAATGCAGCCAGCGATATGGAAGGCATCAACCTTGAAAGAGAGAAGATGAGTTCCCCAACACCTGATGCAAAACTAGACTTCATGGAGAGTATGCATGGCAACTAAAAAGAAAAATTGGATTAAAGCTGTAACAACTAAAAACCCTGGCGCATTTAGCGCTAAAGCAAAGCGCGCTGGCATGAGCACAAGCTCTTACGCCAAGAAAGTGACAGGGCCTAAAAGCAAAGCTAGCACAACAACAAAGCGGCAAGCAGTTGCTGCTAAAAACCTCGCGGCAGCACGTAAAAAAATAAAATAAATATTAATAAAAAAAGTGTTGACAAAGTTGTTTGTCCCGCATAGTAATTTATTCACTTTCTGTTTGAAAGTAATCAGCTCTAGGCGCTGCTATCCTCATGTGGCAGCGCCGTCCTCCTAAAGTAGGGCTTGAGTTGTTTCAAGCAAAAAGGTTTCACTGTGCAAGCAGGTTAACTTGTCAGACTAAGATGTTCTTAGGTTCTACCGAGACACGGGTTAAATGTCAGAAAGAGGCTTTAATTTATGCAAGAAGCTACTGAAAATTTAGATACGCCAACTGAAATTGTAGAGGCACCAGCTGAAAAGATGGTTCCACAATCTACAGTCAACAGTTTGGTTGGGGATGCGAAATTAAAAGGTCATGCAAAAGGTCTTGAAGAAGGTCGTGCACAAGCGTTTACGCAAGCACCACCCGTTCAACCTGCGCAGCCTTCAGTTGAGCAACCACAGCCTGTGCAATCGGGGAATCCACAAGACATCCAATCTGCTGTTCAAGAAGCTTTAGCTGGACAAGCTAGGCAACAACAACAAGCAGAGGAAGAAAGACAGCGACAAGCTGGCATTGAGCATGTTCATGGAACGCTTAGAGACCAAATGTCTAAGATTACGAACCCTGAAGTGCTTGAAACTCTTAACTCTTGGACGCCGCCGAGTGATATTTCGCCATACATATTAACCCATGCCGCCGATATTTCGAACGGCAAAGGTGTTGAGGCTATGCACGCATTATCACAAAGCCCTGAAAAATATGAGCAATATGCTGGTTTTGTTCGTATGGGCAATCATGCTAGCGCGAAACAATATCTAAATTCTATTGGTAACTCCTTAAGTGAGACAGAGCAGGCAAGCAAACAAAACACAACGCTGCCCGTTCCGCCCACAGATGAAATTAAAGGCTCTCCTAACACAGGTGGAGCAAGCTTTTCTTCTGGAGCAAGAAGAAGGTACTAATAGTTGGCTCTACCGATTAACTAAATACGTAATCGGAGAACTAAAAAAATGGCAAACCAAACTACTTCTATACAAGCTGTAGAAACTATCTTGAACGCAACTGTTACTGAATTTGCACAAACTTCAGCAATGGTTCATCAATCAAACAACGATATTACCATTTATGGTGATGCACAAATTGGCGCAACTGCAAAAATCAACAACCCAATGGTTGGTTACGCGCTTGATAACTGGATTAGCGACGGCGACAACAATAGCGGTGCAATTCAGCAAACAGTACGTGATTTTAGTGTTGACCAGAAGGTTGGTTCGAACACTGCAATTACTGGATTACAAAAAGCAATTGAAATTGCTCAAAACCCAGAGCTTTTAAAAAGGCAAGTTGCACAGAATGCTCGAGTTATGGCTGAGCGTGTTGAGCAGCGTTGTTCAGAAATAGCGACTGAAAACACTTTCATGGCTTACTACAACGGTGATTTACCAGCTGCTGGCTCAAATGCTAAGTTAAGCGAAGTTTCAACGCTAAGTTCAATTCGCCATGCGTATGACAACATGTCAGAGCGTGGGCTACAAGGCAATGTTGACGTCTTTTTGGACCACAGAGCAACACGACGCATTGTATCTAGCCAGCAGGCATTGTTCACCCCAAACATGAATGACAATTCAGTTCAGAAATGGGTTGCTGGTCTTGGTGTTGAAGGTATGGATTTCTTTAAGAGCAATCTTTTGCATACGCATACAGCAGGAAGCATTGGCGACGGCAATATCGAGCTCACTCTAACGAATGCATCAGCAGACGGTAAAACGCTAACATTTGATGCAGGTGTTGCGAATGCTGGAGCAGAGGCTGCTAAAAACGATATTATTGAGTTTGTTATTCAAAATCTCGTTGGTACTGACAACTTGTACCCGTTAACTATGGGCGGCACGAACGCTGATTTATCATCTCAGAAGGTACAAGCACGCGTAACTGCGGATGCAGCTGTTGATGCAGCAGGCTCAATCGTTATTCAAGTTGTAGCTAACCACGACAAAGGTTTGTTCGCTCGTGATGAAGCCAATGGTACAGAAAACGGATTTGCTAACATTAGCCGTGCATTTGTAACTGGTGCTAATGCTGATAAAGCACGTATCATTCCATCACACAAATCCGGTGTAATGTCGCTTAAAGATAGCTTGTATTTAGCAATGGCTGACTTACCAAGCTTAGCGCCTTTCGACAGCTCTACTCAAACAGTCGACGGCGTAAGTCTTCGTATGGGTAATGTCACTAATGGCGATACACGCGCATGTAACTACTACATCGATGGTCTTTACGGCATCTATTGGCAGCCTGAAAGCACTATGCGTATCTGCTTACCTGCATAACCATGACGTTTAGCGCTTCCAAAGTAGTATCAGACGCCTGGTATAAGTCAGGCTTCGTTCCTAGTGATGCTTCAGTAGACGGCTCATCAATGGCTCTTGGTCTTGATGAGCTGAAGCTGCTTATCTCTGGAATAGACCTGGATGGAGGCGCTCAACCTTTTACTGTTAATACGACAGTAAATCTTGTAGGTGGTCAAGAAGACTATGATATAGAGGGGCTTGTTGAAATAATAAGCCTTTCATACACCGATGGGAACATAAGGTACAGGCTCAAACCAACAAGTGCTGATGCTTATGAGTCCAATCCCAGAATAGAAGACCTATCAACATTTCCTGATAGATATTATGCAAGGCGTATTCCGCCTCAAACAGTAAACGGCGTCTTACAAAGCAATGGGATGAGAATTTCCTTTTACCCAGTGCCCAATAAGTCGTACGTTCTTAACATTACTGGCAAGTTTGCGCAGCCTGAAATAACAATGACGACAGATTTATCAGCATTGTTCCCGCCCTGGATGATTGATTACTTCATATTGGGCACAGCTATGCGAATTTGCGAATATTATGATATGGATTGCCCTCAAAGAATAGTCAATAGATTTAATAGCTTGGAGTCAAAGATAAAGTCTCTAGGATTTGAGGCTGGTGAGCGCAAGAAGTTTTTATCAACAGGTGACACTTACGCAAGTCTTAGAAGAATGGAGTTGTTTGGCATGTCTAGGGGAACTCAATGATTTGGCGAGATGTCAAAATAGCCGGTTCATCGAACCCTGGCAGAAACAATAAGATTTCTGCTGAAGCCACATACAACATGGTTGTAACAGATGGCGCGCTAGTTAATTTCCCTGGTTACAAATATGTATCGCAGATTAATCCTGACGCTTCGCAAAAGTCCCGCGGCATTTACCTTAGCCAGCTTGGCGGCTTTATGCTCGTTGCAAGTGGGCAGGGCATTTTTAGAATTGAGTCTGACTTAACAGCTCAACATTTGGGTGATGTTAAAAACAACCCAGAAGGCATTGAGTTTGCTGAAAACGGCAATAGTCAAATCGCAATATCAGATGGCAATGCTTACTATGTTTACAATTATGGCTCGACTCCATCGCTTACTGAAGTCAATAAAAACAATTATTCATCAATTTGCTCAGCAAAAGGATACATCTTTGCGGCTACAGCTGGCAGCAACACTTTTTCTTACAGCAACGTTAATGATGCTACAACCGCATTTCCCATTGATAACACTGGTGAGATAGGTAGCGATAAAATTGTGGCGCTACGTTCTTATAACGATTCCGTTTGGGTGTTTGGCGAAAGAAGTACGAAGGTATGGCATGACTTAGGCTCTGCTGTTAACCCGTGGTCATTAGATCCATCCTCAGTCATGGAGTATGGCTGCCTAAACAAGCGCTCTATAGCGTCAGCTTACGGTTATATGGTTTGGGTAAGCTTAAGCGAAGATGGGCTCGCAACCATCTTGGCATCAGATGGCGGAAGACCTCAGGAGATATCAACGCCAGGCTTAGACGCTAAATTCTCAAGATTGAGCAATCCTTCTGAATGCTCTGCGTTTATGTTCCAGATGGATGGGCACACATTTTACCAGTTAACGTTTATCGAAGATGATTTCACCATTGTATATGACTTTACTGACAACTCGTTTTATTACGCGACAGATGAAGACGGCAACAAATACATTGCCCAAAAACTAATTAACTTCAATCGCAAATACTACTTCATATCTTTTGATGACGCTTATCTATATGAAATGTCTGGTGATTTTACAACTTACGACTATTTCAAAGACAAAACCAGCTTGCGTGTTGAGCAGATACCAAGGCGTCGAATCACATCTCCTTACAGAACCAAGACATACGACTATTACCGTATATCTGCTTTGCAAATTGTTATGCGCGAAGGCATGACTGAAGACACGCCAAGGGTAGATGTTTCTTGGTCGAATGACGGCGGAGAAACATTTAGAGATGCTCGAAGACTTTTAATGAGCCAGCGAGGCGACCGCTACGGAATTATGCAAACAAACCTTTTAGGCGCAGCAAGAGACTGGACCTTTAAATATGAATTTATAACTAATGGCGCAGTATGCGCTATTTCAAGCGCAGTACAGGTGAACAATGCAGATTTTGCCGCTGCCGCGTGAGAAGTTGGTGACTGATGATGGCTACATGCATCCTCAATGGGTGAACTATTTCAGCCACTTGCATCAGTCGCTAGGATTAACGGTTAACGAGGACGGACATGTGATTCCGTCGCAACCGACAACAACGATTAACAAGATACCGTTGTCTAAAAAAGGCAACTTAGTTTACGACAGCACAACAAACACTTTGAAGGCGAACATTAACGGCGCGATACACACCGTTACAACAGCCCCATAGGAGATAAAAATGAACCCATTTGGTGAGATTGGACAAGATATAGCAGGCGATATGTTCGCAGGCGGATACAACAGTGGCAGCGACGCATCGCGAGCCTATTCAGATGATATATCAAAGATACCTGGCATGGTTCATCCTTATTATGACCCTTATGTTGAAGCAGGGCGTAAAGCGCTTGGCCAATACGGTCAGATGTCCGGTCAAATGGCTTCAGACCCTACCGGTCTAATAAATCATATTATGAGCCAGTATTACACATCGCCTGAGCTTCAAAATCAAATGAAGTCTATGCAAACGGCCTCAAATAACGCGGCAGCAGCAGGCGGCACATTAGGCACAGGTGCAGAGCAGTCTCAAGTTATGGACAGAGCTCAGCAATTATCTGCCAATGACCAACAACAGTTTTTACAAAATGCGCTTGGTGTTCAAGGGCAAGGAATGCAGGGGCTTGGAAACATTAACCAAATGGGTTACGGCGCCAGCACAGGCCTTGCAGGAATTCTTGCAGGGAATCAACGCGATATGGGCTCTTTGGACTACCAGGGCCGCATGGCAGATGACGCTGCTCAAAACGAACAAAACGCAATGAGCGCCAAGACAATAGGCGACATCATTGGCGCTGGCGCATCATTCTTATAGGAGTTAACAATGGCATTACAATTCCCAGGTTTACCGAATGTTGGCGGCTCTATTGGTGACTTGTTAAGTCAAAACAACCAGCTAGCATCTCAGCAACAGCAAATTGCTGCTCAACGATTGGCTAATGCTAAAGCAGCCATGGACAACCAGACACAATCTCGTGTGCAGCCTACATCTATCATGGCTCAGATTGCTCAGAATCAAGCAGCTACTGAACAAGCCCCAAGTGGCGCAGATGCAGCGGTAGCTCAAAATCTGCTTGCACAAAAAACTGCAGCTCTAGGGCCATTGTTCAATACATTAAAAGGAGCGCCTAGCTCGCCAGCTTTCTTAAAATTAGCATCAGCACAAGATTCATCGCTAACACCATCTTACCAAGCAGTCCTTGATAACTTAACGTCTGGCTCATCACGGCGAGCAATGCTTTCAAGCACACAGGCTTGGCGAGGCATGACACCTTTGCAAAAGTCTCAGGTTCAAGTTGCAATGGCTAAGCGTGGATTTACAACACCAGCGCTACAAGACATGATTGCTAATGGAAGAATATACGATGTCTACTCGTCTGGAATGAGCCCTCAGGATTATCAAAGTAAATTCGGCTCACCTTCATCGGGCGCGGCGCCTTCGGGTCCTCAAACGCCAACATTAGGCGCGATGCTTAAGCCAGTACAAACACCTGTCACGTATAAAGATGGTGTTCCAAGTGCTTCTGCACCGGTACAGCAAGATCAACAACCAGCTTCTTCTCAGCCTCAGCTAAGCCCAGAGGCTAAAACTGAAGCTGACCAGGCTGAAAGTTACAACATCAAGCAAACAACTGACCAGCCTACACGGACTCAGCGCTCGTATATGAACACAGCTTCTAAACTGTATAACAGCATGGTTCCTTTTGTCGATACGATTAAAAAATATTCGGGCACTAAAGGTTCGTTAAATCAAATAATGGATCAAGTAAAAGCGTCTTCTGGAACTGATTCTCCTGATTACCAGCAGCTTCTCTTGTTCAAGCAGCATTTGCCGTTCTTTACGAATGAGATAAGGCGTGCCTATGGAGCGCAAGCCACCGACCAAGAGACAAAAACATTAAACTCTGCACTATCAGGAATCACATTAACTCAAACGCCAGCCCAGACTGTTGCGCTGTTCAACCAGATAGGCGATATGCTCGATGACCAACGTGGGGTATTAGACCAGTCAATAGCTGAGACTGTTAATAACCCAGTTGCTACTAAGCGTGTGGCTACAGCTCCTGCAGCAAAACCAGCATCAAAAGCAACTTCTTACGATGATATTTACAAAAAATTTGGGTTAAAATAATGAGTTTAAGTCCACAAAGACAACAGCAATTAACGCAGATGCTCGATGAGCTAAAAGCCCGCGGTGCGCCTGTATCTGTGGCTGAGGATGCTGCAAATCAATTTTCCGCTAAATATGACAATGAGCAGCCTGGCATTCTTCAAAGCATAGGCAAAGGAGCTGAAGGATTTGGTACAGGATTGCTAACTGGTCTTGGTAAATTCGCTGATGACAACAAAGGTTTGTTGGGCGATATGATAGGGATGACAGCAGGCCAGATGCCAGGAAGCCCTATTAGTCAATCAATTGCATCTGCACTGCCATCGGCTGGCGATGCTACAAAAACGGCTGGTTTACAGCCTGGAATGGCATCATCAATTGGCTCCGCAATAGGGCGCACAGCGCCTTACTTTGCTGCCCCAGAAACTGGTCTTGAATCAATATTAGGAAGGATTGGCGGTCAAGCTGCAAGAGGCGCTATGGCTGGTGCACAAACTAGCCAGGATGGCGACAAGCTAGAAGGCGCTGCATTAGGCGCGGCTACTGCTGGCGCAGGCGAGGGTTTACTTTCAGCCGTTGGCAAAGGTGCTCAATCTGTAGGCAAGGCTATCAGCAAGAACATTTATCAGCCACTTGTGAATGAGCTAAAAGCCCCGATGGAAGATATTAACAAGGTTAATTTAAACGAAGGCGCACAAACCTTAAAAAGTATTTACGACGCTAAAAAGATTGCTAATAACAATGATTGGTCGACAGCAGAGAACTTGGCAAACAATATAGGCGATACATCTTTCGACAACGCAGACTATTTAAAAGGACTGCAAGACCAAAAAGACTCCCTTATTGAAAAGATTGGCGGAAAAGAAGATTTGCAGAATAAGTTTCAAGGCGCTTTAAATGCTTTGGACAGATTCTCTAAGCAGCCACCAGAGAATTTTAGAGACGCAATGCGTGTTAGACAAGCCATAAACGCTGCAAAGGATAATGCCTTAAGCTCTAATGGCTTGCCTAAAGATATAGAAGTCAACAAGGTAGCTGACGGTGCAAGAAACGCTTTAATTAACCAGGTTAATTCTAATATTTTGGAAAACCCGCAGGTATCTGAGTTTGGGGATGCATGGACTAATGCCAACCAAGGCTTCAAAAACCTTCAGCAATATAAGATGGCTCCAAAAGCAGGCACACTTTTAAACAACAATGACCTTACTAGGGCTATGAGCTCTGGGCCGAATGAAAAAGTAGAAGGCAAAATATTTAACCAGTTCATCCCGTCAGGAAAGAATGATACCGGAACAGCTAAGTTTGAGCATCTTGCTAATCTTTTCGGTGATAAAGAGCAGGCAAATGATTTAATCAAAAGCGCGATATTTAACAAGCCATTAAGCGACGGTGGATTTAACCCTGATTCATTGCTTAACAGCTACAAAAGCTTGTCGCCTAACCAGCAAACGTATTTGTTTAACCCTGCAGAGAAATCTACTTTAGATAATGCGCTACAAGCTAGAAGCCTTGGTTCAAAAAACAAGTATAACAACGGCGCTATAAACGGGTTGATTAATCGCTCGTTATTAGGCGCTCTTGGTGGAACGCTTGCGCATCAAGTGGGAGTTAACCCCGCCATTGGCCTTGCTGCTGGATTTCTTGGCAGCAATGCTATTCGTAAAGGAGCGCGAAGTATTGCCGAGCAAATTGGCATGAATAACCCAGAGCGCTACATCGGTCTTGCTAAGCAAGCACCTCAATTTAACAAAACCTCATCAATATTAAATGCCTTAACAAGCGCAGGATTAACAGGAGTTAGAAATGGCTAATTACATGCTGGCGACATCTGTCGACCAAACATTTACAGACAACCTTGGACAGCCACTTGTAGCTGGTAGTGTCGAGTTTTTTGTTGACACGGCAAGGGCGACTCCGAAGCCTGTGTTTGAGCAAACTGGCGTTCCTGGTGCTTATAGATATGTTCAGCAAGGTACAAATGGCGTAATTACACTAAATGCCGGTGGCAAGATTGATAAGGCGCTTTACTACAACCCTTACGATGCAAAAGGTAATGATGAACTTTATTACGTTATTGTTAAGGATTCTAACGGCGCAACAGTTGAGACACGTGAAGGATGGCCAACATCCCATGCCTCTAGTCCTGGGCCTGGTCCTGGTCCAACGCCAACAAATCCTGACAGCACAAAGCTAACTAAGAACATTGTTACAAATGGTCAATTTGCGGTTAATTTTCAGTATCCTGGCGGAAACCTGAACGGTCTGCCACGCGGCCGATATATTGCTTCTGGTTGGGGGTTTTCATTCGACGTAAAAACAACCAATGTAATAAGTCAAGTTAGCGTAGCATCAGAAAACCTAAACGGCTCTCCTGAATATGCTCTAAGGCTCGTTAGCACGAATGCTTCGCCTACTGAGTCTTCCAAGCTGATTTATCAAGTCATCGGGCCAGTTAACATGTATGAGGGGAAGACGTTAACTTTTCAAATTTCTGCAAAAAATAATGGCGCATCAGGAACAGTTGCTGTTGAACCAATAATTGTTAGGCATTATGGACCCGGAGTAGATGACGATATCCTTACAATGGGCGTCTTTAATGCTACAACGACAAGAACAAATTATTCCGCAACTATTCCTATACCTGCTATCACAAAAACAATTTCTGACGATAACTTTATGGCGCTTAAAATTTTAATTGGAAAAGGCGTTGACTGCGATGTAGAAATAACAAACGTTCTTTTGCTAGAGGGCAGTGTTAGCTCGCCTGTCTACCCGCAAATCCCTTATGATATCGAAGCTGCAAGAGGGCTTTCTGAGATAATAGAGTTTCCTAATTCAACAGCAACAACGACAAGCTACACCGGAAAAGTGTTTGATAAGTATATTGTTGGCGAGAATAACGATATTGTAACTTATAACGAAACTGGAAAGATAACTTTAGGTAGAATTGGAGTTACAGCCAATGATGAGCTTCCATGCGATGGTCGTACATTAAACGTATCTGGCAATAATGGCAGCGTTGAGTACCGTAGACTATACAATGTCCTTGGCAATGTTTATGGTGGGCAAGCAGGCGGTGCAATTGTTGCTAAATCATCAGGTGCTATTGTCACTTTCGATGAAGCAGGAACCGGCTCATGGCAGTCAGCACCTACGATAGGCACAATGGGCGCGACGGCAACGCTTACCAGCGTAACACCAGCTTATAAATATGGTGTTAATGTTACTGTTGATGCGAATGGCGTTTTAACTTTTGATTGGATTGAAGCTTTTGTTCCAATTACTATGGACCCCGCATTGAATACTTATGTTAACTCAGCAGGTTTTTTTCCTAGTGTGGCGCAACACCCAGTAATAAATTACAAAAGAAAAGTTCAGTGTTATTTTGCTAGTGACGCCTATGTAACCCTGGCAACATCAAACAACCCAAATGTACCCAGATGGCTTGTGGGGACATGGAATTCATACTCTGGCTATGAGTTTCAATCGGTTGATGTTAATGCAGGCGCCGCTCCTTTGGCCAAGTCCACTCTTGATCTAAGAGATTGGGCATCCCTAAACGAAAGCTGGACTCCAAAAGAAATCGACATGCTGGCATGGACGGGAACCCCTGGGCAATACACTGCATTCATCAATTTTATTGAATTTCCAATGTCATCCTCAAGCAACAAGCTTTCACAGCCGGTTACAGCTAAGGGAACAACCTCATATTTAGCGCACCCTGGCTCATGCCAAATTGTATTTCAGCAAGATGGAGCATCGATACCAGGAGGTGCATATCAAGCAGGGTTTGATAAAACTATTGTGGCTAGCTATGACTCTAAAGACACCCTTAAGGCAAACATGGATAATTTGGCAGCCCAGATTAATAATCCATATGAGTTCGAATTAACTGTGAACTCAACACCTGCCGCAGGAACTTACTTTACTTACCATACAACAAATGCCGGCTACTATGTGTGGTTCCAAGTTGACGGCGCAGGAACTGACCCAGCGCCTACAGGTCTTTCAGGTGTGCTTGTCAGCATTGGCACAGGCGCAAGTCCAACTGCAGTTGCCGAAGCGATTGCTACAGCTGTTGACACTAGAGTATTCGCACTGCCAACACAGGCTCAATTGCCAGCTATACCAGCAGCCTCATCAACCATTTTAGAAAACAAAATTAAACTTTAGGAGATTATCAATGAGTGTATTTGAACTAGGAATGACTAACGGGGAAGTAGATTACTCTATTCCATTCTCAGACAGCAATTTTGCCGCTGCCTTGGTGCCAAATCAAACTGCTACATTTACTATTCCAAAAACTGCAAAACGCGCTGTTTTTTCATGCACAGGCGATCAGTTTTGGGTCGGTGTCAAAGGTCCGATTACAGCACCAACTTCAACAGTTGGTGCAATTGATGGCGAGCAAGCACCAGCGGTCAGAAACGTAGAGTCACACCAAGGGCAAAGCATGTATGTTATGTCTGTGACAGCTGAAACAATCACTGTTTCATTTTACGACTAGGTGAAATATGGGCTTAACTGTCAAAAACATACCGCTTTATACGAAAGGCGGTCTTTACACAAGGCATGGTGGAACCGCCCATAGCGTGCCGCCACCTCCTTTTGAATCAATTGAAATCACAACAGATACTGGTCTGACGTTAACGACAGAGACCGGTGAAATATTATTAACGGGGTAGAATTATGGCAATTAAAATCACAGACTTACCAGCAGCACCAGACGGTAAATTTAGAACAGAAGACGAGTTTCCGGTAACACGGCCAAGCAACCCAGGAGCTGACGGAGCTTACAAGCAATCTATTGCCAACCGTTTAGGTGATGAAAGCATAGAAGGGAATTTGACAATCACTGGCGCACAAACTGTAAACGGCAATCAGACGGTTACAGGCACTAGTTATGTAAACGTTGTAAATATTGATTCCGGCAACGGATCAATTGCATGCCTTAACAATAATCTCGAAATCAATAACACGTACGCAGCATCTATAAAAGGAGTTATCAACGGACAAACGAATTTTGAAGCTGCTTATGACAGCACTGACAATACTTTTACAGTAAACGGGAAAGTTGAAACAGATTTATTAAAAGTAAACACAGGCGCTGCGGATGGTAAGTTTTTACAATCTGATGCAAGTGGTAATGCAACTTGGGAATATGACAACTCGATTCATAAAGAGGGCTACACAAAATATTGCGTTCAAGGCCGTGACGATTTAGCTACTGTGATTGCATCAATAACAAATCTCGACACTGTTGTGAACATCTCACAAGGAGAATTCGCAGCTGCGACCCCATTAGTTATAGATAAAGACGGCATTGATTTAGTCGGAGTGCCTGCAATGCCAGCAGCTACTAAGTTGCTATATTCGACATCGACAGCCTCTACCGCAGACAGGATTAATATTCGCTACATAACATTCGGTGATGATTTTACCGCTGCATCTAAAAGAAGTAATTATTATCACTGCACATTCCAAGGAAATCTAAATATAGACCCTTCATCAACCCCTGGATTCATGGCTTTTGCTAACTGTGAATTTGAGGCCGGACAAACGATTACAGTAAATGCCGCTTTTGCTTCTTCAGTTACATTTGTAAATTGTAATTTCAATGGGTGCTCTTTTGTATTGAGCCAATCATCTAATCTACAAGTGATTTTTACCAATTGCGCTAATTTTGTTTCATTTCCGACGAATTGCACGTACTTAGGAATTAATGCATTAGCGAGTGGTTTTGTTCAGAATAGTGTCGCGAAAATAGAATTGGCTACCGGCTCAGGAGCGGCTGGACAGGTCCTCACATCTAACGGTCCAAACATCCCAGACACTTGGACAACCATTTCTTCTGGTGGTTCGGGCGATGTCGTAGGACCATCCAGTAGCGTTGATTCTGAGGTGGTGGCTTTCGATGGCACCACGGGAAAACTAGTAAAAGCGACTGGAAAATCTTACGATGATATCGGGAGGGTAATTCTTCAAAGATTTACAACCACAGGAACTGGGAATTTTACAGCACCAACTGGCGCAATTGCAGCCCACATAACAGCCTATGGCGGGGGCGGAGCAGGCGCAGGGGGAGGCTTCTCCTTTTTTGATAGTACCATAGACTCCTATATTGGTGGCGCAGGTGGCGGTGGTGCGTCAGGCGCGAAAGCGGAAATTTACCTAAATGTGTCGGGCGGTAGCACTCAGTTTTATTATAATATTGGGTCGGGTGGTACTGCTGGCTCGGGCCAGACTGTGAGTGTGGGGGCTGGTAGCGGTGGCGTTGGAAGCATTACGACCGTAGGCATTGATTTAACGCTTTCAAGGACGCTTATTAGCGCTTCCGGGGGTCTTGGTGGACAGGCACCCACCGGAACGGGAAGTGGCGCATTACCCGACGGAGGCCATGGCGCAGGGGGGGGGACCGATTTTGGCGGGGGCGGAGGCGCCCGAGGCCTGGATGGCGCCAGCAACGGTAATTTTGGGTATGGCGGCCTTGGCACTGTTATGGCGGGGGGAGACGCCAGCGGTTCCGTAGGCGGACCCGGGGGATTTCAGGCGACCAATAGTAATAAAGGTGGCTCAGGCGGAGGTGCACACTTTGGAGCTGGTGGGTCAAATGGGTCTGCTGGAAGCGCCGGTAGCCTTGCCTCTGGCGGAGGCGGAGGCAGCGGCGGAAGCAGCTCCGGCACCCTAGCAAATGGGCTCCCAGGCGGTAATGGTGGCGATGGTTTTATATCCGTAGAATGGCAGTATTAAAAAATGAACGCAAATGAACTTAAAACAACAATAATAGAACCAGTTCTTGAGGAGATGTATATGTCATCTCCTCGCGCGACACAGATGCTTCTTGGTATCGCCGCGGTTGAGAGTGATATGACTCAAAAACTAAAAAACACAATATGCTCGTCGTTAGGCCCATGGCAAATTGAAAGAAAAACTTTTGAAGACATCAAAGACAGATATTTAATGCGTGATGACAAGCAGCAGCTACGTGATGACGTTGAAAATGTCTGTGACGTTAAGCTTGAAAATATGCCTTTTGAGGAGCTTTTAACAAACTTTAAGTTAGGGTGCGCATTCGCAAGAATTCGGCTCTGGTGGGTGAGTACGCCGCTTCCTTTGGCTACGGATATAGAAGGAATGGCAGAATACTGGAAGGAGCATTACAACACTGCGTTAGGCGCTGGCGCAGAGCAAGATTTTGTCGATAAATATAATAAATATGTAATAGGGGAAAATAATGATAACTTTTTTTAAATGGGTTTTTTCACTTTTTAAAGTAACTGGAATAAAAGATATTGCAGATTCTGTTATCGGCGATGTTAAGCTAACAGGAAAAGAAAAGGATACATACCTGCAAGCAAAGTCACAATATTTAAATGCCTGTATGCCTTTCAATGTTGCAAGACGCTTTATAGCTATATGTTTTAGCTTCCTGTACTTGCTCTTAATTGTCGCTGTTTGCATTGCACATTATTGGTCACCTGATTACAGCAAGTTCTTAAGCAGCATTGTGAGAGACGACTTATCCACGTCTATGAACTTAATTATCGGCTTTTACTTTGCAATTGGCGGAGTTAGCAAAATAGGGGAGTTACTAAGAAAATGAGTGACGACCAAATAAGGATACTGCTAGAAGAGCGATACGACGCAATAAAAAATCATCTTGAAACAATTGGAGCAGATGTCAAAGAGTTGTCAGTGGTTACTAACTCACATACTACAGCAATAAAGATTCTCGAAACAAATTATAAATCATATCAAAAAAGTATCGAAAGCATTGAAAACAAGCTGGACAAGGAATCTTTCTTTAGCAAGCACGGCCACAAGATTTTTGTCGTTGCAATTACTTTGATTGGGATGATTGTTACTTACACAACGTGGAAACATGACCAGACAATGCAGGACAAAATTCAAAATGAGCAGCTGCTAGAGTTAAAAGCACTGATTACAGAGAGTAAATCAAAATAACCCCTGACCGAAATCAGGGGTCAAACTTTCAACGTGCTCGCTTTCCCTGGCAAGCATGATTAGAATATCATTTTTTTGTGAGCTTAGAAACCTTATTCTTTCTGAGCTATTTTCGTTCAAGGTTTCTGACATCCCATTCAAGGTTATCAATAGCCTTACTTCTCGTTTTATTCATAAATCCTCCTGAATTTCTTAATTAGCTCTTCAGTAAGAGCCATCGACTGAGTCCATTCATGTTTATAATTAGCTAAAAAAGATTCGTTCAACTCTGCCTCAAAAAATGTGGGATATTCTTTTAAGGGCGTGTTGAAACAAATAATGTTTTCTGCAAAAAGCTTAGCCACTCTTTTATCATGTGAAAAATTAACCCCTAATTCTTTTCGTTTCTCCTCGTATTCCTCAAACCACCTCTCACAACGGGCGTATGTTACGTCTTTGATAGTGTTGTACATCTGAAATGCCGTAGAGCTATTACATACTTGATCCATTTCTTTTTCATTTTTTAGACTTTTAGGGTGATAGTTTATCCAAAACAACCCCGATCCTGTTATAGACAAATCAACAGAAAAGAGATAAGAATTGTAGATAAGCTTAGAAGCTAAAGCCTTCTTTTCTGACTTTGTTTTACAGGTGGTCGCAATATGCTTATTCATGTTTTCCACTAAACACGATACCTCAAAAGCAGAAGCAATGGCTTTTCTCATGGTTATTAAATTATGGCCAAAGTTTAAGCTAGTGCTGTAAACAAGCTCAAAAACTTCTAAAAGCTTTTCTGCATCTCTTTTAAATA
>JAAHTG010000914.1_pt1 | contig 22996 bp, 22 predicted proteins | sample 6116081 | NCBI WGS metagenome assembly JAAHTG01 (sample SAMN13939989, study PRJNA603662) | sponge metagenome | isolation source: marine sponge | host: Mycale hentscheli | place: New Zealand | collected 2005 | reverse complement strand
ATTTATTAAGATTTGGACACATTATATAATCCAATAGGTTTTAATTTCTTTTGTTGTCTAACCATAGCACTTAATAATTTATTTGTTCTAGACATATCTGTACTGCCCTTATTTTGTCCTAAACTAGTTCCTGCCACTATAGTATCTTCATTATTTAATGAAATTGAACCTTTAGGTGTTGATAATATTCTATCACCATAACCAGGTGATGAAGGGGCCATTGCCATATCATCTGCTTTTAATGATTGATAAGCACCTATTGCACCAGCAACTGCTACTCCCCCTAATGCTAAACCTGCTATAACACCTGGAGGTCCTAACTTAGACATTCCTGATACTACATCTGCAAACATCTTACCAACAGAAATTCCAAAGGTTATTAATGCTTTACCTGCTACTACTGTTAAGGCTACCCCAACAGCACCAAGAATACCTACTAAAGCTGACATTATTATTTCTGATTGTGAGAGATATGCTGCAAAACTACCCATCATTTCTACAACAGGAGCAAACATAGCCCCTATCTTTTTAACAAATTCACCTATCTTTTCAAATGATTTTTGTATTTTTTCTGTTTCACTAGCTTGGTTCATTAAGTTTGATAACCCTTTATCTGCTAACATTGCTTGAGCTTTTTCTAAACCATATTGATCCGTTAAAGATTCTAGCATTTTAGCTCTATTCTCTCTATCAATACCACTAACTCCTGCTAATTGTTCTTGTACAAATAAAGTTTTACCTAATTCATCTCTAGACATACCAACAGCTTTAGCTAAAGCATCTTGTTGGATTCTATTCATTTCTCCAAACTCAGCTGCAGATCCTGCTTGTTTAGCTATTTCTGTGGCTACTGTTTCAAGATCATTATTTAATGCCGCTTGTCTTGCTTTTTCTAAGCTAATATTTTTACCTATCAATAATTCAGCTGCTAATTCATCTTTAATAGAAGATTCAAAATTAAGTAGACTTCCTGCAATATCATCTACTTTAGATAATTCCATACCTAAAGCTTTAGCTGTTGCTACAGCAGCTCCTATAGCAGGACCACTTTTTCCTAAAGATAATTGCGTAGCCTCAGATACCTTTGATATCTCAGTCATAATCTTTTTATTATTTAAAGATATGCCTGTTTGTTTTGATACAGCATCTATTTGGTTCATTGTTGAATCCAAGATATCTTCAAAATTACCTCCAGTTGCTTGGGATAACGCTTGTATTCCCATCATTTCTTCACTAGTTAAGCCTGCTGTTTCTCTTAACATTGTAAAGTATGCTAATTGTTCGGCTGTAAAACGAACTGATGTTCCTAAAGCATCATTTATATCTACAGTACTTTGTGCTAACCCCTTACTAGAAACAAATAATCTATCACTTCCAATAGATGCTGCTGCAAAGTCTTCTGACATTTGTCTAGCTTGTTGAGCACCTATATTTAAGTTTTTAGCTAAAGTGCCTGTGTCTTCTTCTAATGCCTTTATACCCTTTATTAATGCACCAATTGACATTTTAAACCCGGTAGCAAAGGCTTTTGCTGCTATAGCTACTTGAACTAATGGGTCTTTTAATGCTGTTTTTATTGCCTCACCACTTAATTCAATCCCTTTTTTAAATATTTCTTGACTGCTTGCTCCAGTTTTTGCAAATTCTCTTAAATCCGCATTGATTTTATCAAAGCCCATAGCATTTGATAAATCACCTAAACCTATTTTTTTTAGGAGCCCTTCCAAACCCTTTAACGCAGCACCTGTAGCACCCATTCTTTCTTGCAGTTCTTTTTCTTTCTTTAAATTCTCTTCTCTTTCCTTTTGTTGTTCTTTTAGTAAGTCAGTTTGTTGAGCAGTAAATATAGCTTGTTTAGCAGCAACACTTAATCCTGCAGTTTCGGCACTTAATATATCAAAAGCTTTATTTTTTAAATCTTCTGCAATATCAACTCCTTGTTGGTTTATTTGTCCTGTTTTTGCTGCATTTGCTAAGGCATCCTTTTGATACTTAGTCATTGAGGAAATTATGCCTATTTGTTTTTTAGCCTCTTGAACCTTTTTTTGCTCAGCTTTAGATAAATTTGAAGTTAAAGCATTTTCAGTTTTTAAACCTTGTTCTATTAACTTAGCATTTTTAGCTATTTGTTTCTGAATGGAAGCAATATCTTCATATTCACTTGCCTGATTAGATATCTCTCTAGCTATCTGAGTATTTATTTTTAAGGTTTCTTTATCAAACTGGGAACGTTTTGTAGATAAACCTTGGGCCTCTCTAATGCTATCAACTAAAGATGAAGACAAACCAAGCTGGTCTGCTTCTAACTTAAGCATTTCCTTTTTTAGAGCATTAAGTTTTTGTTGCCCTTGAATTTCTTTTTTATTATCGGCCATTAATAGGTTTTATTATAAATATTATTACTTATAACTTGTTTTACCTTTATATGGGGCACTTGCTTTTTTAAAGTCAGGAACATTAACCTTACCATCTGGATTTACCATACTTTTAGTTCCACCTTTTTTTGTTGCTTTTTTATTTGCTTCATTTTGTTCATCAAAATGGTCTTGGATTTCTTTGAATGTAAACTTTCGTAGCCAAATAGGCATATTATAAACTGTAGGATAGTCAAACCCACCATTACCATGAAATACAATATCATGGATTTGCTTAAATAAATTCTTCCTTACTAGGGGTGCGGTCTTAAGCGTCAGGCCAAAAAAAGTTCAACCCAATGGGTATAACTACCTCCTCTCCATTGTCCAAAATATAGGACAAGTCAACATCTGGTTGACTATCTTTAATGTGTTCTCTAAGGGCTCTTGAATCTCGTGCTAAGAATGCAGTATCAACCCATTCTCTAATATATTTCTTTTCCTCATTACCATCAACTGATAATATCATGTGTTTATAACGTGTACTTAAACCTGTTGATGATTCTTTATTTATTTTCTTTAATCCAGCAACTTCTCTATCAATTGCTTTTTCAAGTTTCCCTGTTACTAATTGATAAGTAATAATTGTTCCTGCTGTAGGTAAAGTAAATGAAAATTCATTTTTACCTGCTTCATATTCATTTTCGTCAATTGGTTTATTATCTAAAGTTGATACATCTATAGTGTATTCCGAATCTTTAACCATTATTTTATAATCCTTACCATACCCTAGTACTCTAGATGCAATTAATAATGCATTTTTATCTCCAATTATTAAATCATCAATATTAATTTTATCATTAATAATTAAAGACTTTAATAACTTATCTAATACTATACCTTTTTGAATATAAGCTTGGTTAGAAAGAATATCTTCTTCCTTAGCCGTCATATATTTCATTTCTACTTTACCGCTTGATAGTGGGTTATCTTTGGAATATATTAACCCTTTAGAGGGTAAATCTACTTCTTCCGTAGGGAATTTAAAATCACTCATATAATCTTTATTTAGTTCGTAACGTGTTTCTAGTTATACATATGTACGATACAAAAAAGCTTGACCGAAGCCAAGCTATTTTATAAAATATGTAAATATTTTTTAGAAATTTAAAATACAATAATCTGGTTGTACTTCTATAGATATTTCTTGAGCAGCGTTTTCAGTATCCCAATTGAAATCTCCGAAATCTGCTGAAGTAATTAATGCTCCTTTGATAATCCATTCAGATACTATATCACCTACTGGTCCTAGTACATTCAATGTAAGATCTTTTTTATAGAAATCACTATATCCATCTCTACCTGTTACTGATTCGTGGTGTAATCTTACCCACTCCATTACTGCCTGAGCTCCTGAAGGTGTGATTGGATCAAATAACGTCATTGAAATTGGATTCCATGTTGATTTACCTTTTACAAATCTTTGAACATTGATATGATTTAAAGCTACGGTACCTTGTGTTAGTGTTACAGCTCCCATACCTTTAATCTGGTAAGATGGGATTCCATCTACATAAAGAATAAATCTATTCTTTTGTTTTGGCTCAAAAGCTGTGAAAAATATTTCGTTTGGGTCTAATACTGCCATTTTATTATTTTATTTATTTTATTATAAATATTCTATTTTTTAATTTTTATGATGGAAATGTTGCTCCAGTTGGTAAAACATTGAAATCTAGTAAAATAAATTCTGCTGTTTTAGTTGGTTGTAGGTAAATTTGACCTACTAGCTCATTTCTATCGATTACATCTGGTGTGTTATTTGTAGCATCCATTACAACTTTAAACGCATACAAACCTTGTCTTTGTTGTACTGATTCTAAGTATGGGTTAACTTGTGATAAGAAGCTATTTCTTGTACTTATTGAATTTTGCTCAAATACTAAATTATCTGATACTTGTACTATATAAGATTTTAATGCTATTAATAATCTACGTACATTTACTCTATCTAAAGCACTTGCTTTTTTCTGTAATGTTTTCTGTCCAAATACTACAACTCCACTTCCTGGGAATGTTGCAATTGGGTTAACATTTGCTTCATATAAATTATCTCTGTTACCTGATGTTAATTTTCTTTCTGCTTTAACTACGTTACCTAGCGCGCCTCTAATTAAACCTGCTGGTGCGAACCATGGGTCTGAAGAAGAATCTGTAAATGCGTATACTCCCGGTATAAACACAGAAGCTGGCGACCAAACGTATTGAGCATTAGCGTCAATTGATTGTAACCAAGGCCAATATGTTGCTGCATAAGAACTGTCAAATGCTGATGCTTGTGTTACTACAGTATTTACTGTACTGTTATAAGGCACTAAATCAACTACTGCTATACAGTCAGTTCTTGATTGTGCTAGTGATACCATTTGAGATACTACTGAAGAGTGTGCAGTAAGTGAATTTATTAATCCTGGTGCTGTAATTACATTAAAGCTGTAAGCATCGGTGTTTGATAATAAATTTAATGATTGTGTATACTCTGCTGCAACTAACCCTTGAATGTTAGTATTCGTGATATTTTGGTTAAATTTAACAGGTGAATTTTCACTATTAATATTTGTACCATTTCCACCTTGGAATGAACCTGATCCTATAGCTGGTATGCTTGAAAAGTAAGCTGATTTAGCTGCTCCATTATTATCAAAATATTGTGGTGTTGGAGAATTAACTGCTCCTACAAATACATAAGCACTACTGTTTGGATAGTCACCATTTGATTTAACATAATAATCAACTCCATCTTGTTCTACTGTATAGTAAGTATTACCAATAACTTTTGCTACATAATTTGCAGCTGTTGGGTCCATTGATAAATTATTATATTGTTCTAATACTGCTTTTTGTGTTGCTGTATCATTACCACGTCTTATAGATAATGAAAATTGTCCTGATCCTGTATTAGCACCTGTAATTTCCCATCTAACATTATTTCTAGTACCGGCATCTAAAGTACCGTTTGCACTATCAACTCCTGATTGGTAATTATTTGTTATTGCTCCTTCAGAAATAGTTTTTAATACAAAAGCATCATCACTTTCTAAATCACTACTTTTTAAAGTAACAACAAATGTTCCAGCTCCTCCACCTTGACTTCCTTGTACTGTTAATTGGTCTAATGCTGCATATCCTGCTCCTGCAGTAAAGTTAACTGAAGTAACAACTCCGTCTGCTGTAACTGTATATGTTCCTGCTGCTGAGCTACCACCACCACCTGTAACTGAACCTAAAGCATGTGTTCCTGCACTTTGACCTGAAAGGGTGTTTGCTGAAACAGATGCTGACATATTAATGTCAGTTCTCAGTGTTCCTGCTGCTGTAGTATTAGTATTTTCAATTGAAGAGGATGCTTCTGACCATCCTGCTGATCCACTAACTACTCTTGTAACTAGTAATGATTCACCACCCTGTTGAAAATAGTTAGATGCTGCCGCTGAGTTTAGGTATGAGTAATATTGTGAGCCACTTTCTACTGAGCCCCCAAATATAGCTTCGTATTGCGAGAATGAAGAAACCGCCGTTGGAATTCCAACTGGACCTTGAATTGCTGGTCCAATTATAGCAGCACCAAATGTAATTGGTGGTGCTCCAATGAAGGATTGATCGTTTTCTCTTGCTAATACACCTGGAGATATTAATGTTTCTGCCATTGTCTTATATTATATTTAATATTGTTTTATTATAAATATTGGAAAAGTATTCAAAAATTTATTCTGCTGCGGTGAATTCTCCTTTTTCTAAATCTAGGTTACCATCACCATATTTTTCTTGTAATTCTTTTCCAAATTTTGCTTGTTCTTTTTGCAATTCCTGAAATTTTTCTAGTTCTTCATTTAATTGTCTTTTTAAGGCATCAATCCTTAAATTTGCTGCTCCAACCTGTACTACAATATCATTATTTCTTGATTGGAAATCGTTTAATATTGATAACTCACTTTCTGATAACTTTTTACTAGCCATAATTTTTGGTTTTTTAATTTATTATAAATATGTTATTTTTTGTTAAAATTAACTTCTACTTCTATGATCTGTTGTTGGGTTTTTAATTGGTATACCTGCTCCTTCTACATTAGTAACGGTTTCCATATTAATTGTAACCTTAGCTTTTGAATTATACATTTTAGTTGAATTTAATTCTTTTTGGATAGTATCCGGAATTAAATATCCACGTAATCTAATGTTAAATGTTCCAACAACCAACCTATCTTTACCAGTAGTTAATTCTGTTGCGGTATTAAAGGAATCTATAAATGATCTAAACATATATCTTTCAGGATTACCCCAATAAGCATCTGATCCGTACTCACATGCTTCTATAATTTTATTTAGTTGCTCCATGTAGTAACATTGAACTAAACAACTATATTCCATAGTTACATAATCAGGTTGTGCTACTACGTGAAATTTATCAACAGGTATTCTATTATTTAAAGTTGCAAAATTACTATAAAAGTTTTTTGAACTAAATTGTTTTGAAAAAACACCTGTTAAATTAGGCATATTAGCATCTAATTTATTTGCCACTGTCCTATCTTTTGTAATTGAATCTCTTTTAATTACAATAATAGGTAACATAATAGCACCCTTTTTATCTCTATAATATCCATCACGTTGAAAGGATTTCCATCTTTCAGGTGCACCATATATTACTGGTACTTCTCTTCTAGCTCCATTTTGATAAACAAAGGGTTTAATTTTATTTTCAAAATAATAAAATACAGCTTCATCAATATCCTTAACACCAACCGAAAATTGTTTGGTATCATCATCTTTAAAGCTCATTTGAGCTGATCTATTATGTTGTATACCTGTCTCAGTATAGTTAGGATTATTTGGAATTTCAGCATCATTTGGATTAGTCTGAATTCCTTGTTCCTCTCTACCTCTAAAAGCTTGATGTTTATTTGTGCTTAAAGTAAGTTGTGATTTTGGTATGGGTTTTCTTGGTTTTGCCATTAGAATCTTTCTTGGTATGGTGAAATAGCTACTTTATCAGCAGGTATATAATATGTTGAAACTAGTATTGATATATTATTACCAAACTCTTCTAAATTAGGATTAAGTGGATTTGGTTGTCCATCAGAATCATTATTAGGGTAATCTGGGTTTTTACCTCCCCAATATTGGTTAGCTACTGTACTATCTACTCCGTAATATCCTTCTTCATATAAGATAATATCTCCTACTCTAGGAACAATATCTTTTTCTACTAAATCATCTCTTAATAAATAAAATTGAATTGGTTGATTATATTGGATACCCTCTATATTCTCACCATATTCTTGATCCCCTCTATTAATTAAACAATTAAATAAAAATGGACCATTATAATATTTTTCTTCTGCTGCTTCACCGTATATGTTAACTTTAGTTTCTTCTAGTTGAAATTGATAAATAGCACATTGTTGAGTAATAATATTACCCATTACTTCTCTATTTAAGTGTCTCATAAGGGACCAGTCCCTTTGTCTTGTAAACATTGCCATATTACGCTATAAATATTGTGTAGGGCACTTGTTGTAACTCAACCATCTTTGATTCAGCTTCAGATGCTCTTCTATTTAATAATGATTGTCTTGATGTTTCATCAAGGTATGTTCTTAATCTTTCTATTAATGTTGCTTTTTCTGCAGTTGCTGCTGATATTAAATCACCTTGATTTAAATTAACTTCAGCATTTGGTATAGGTATACTACTATACTTACCTCTTACATACCCTAACATTTCTTTTGATAATGCTAAAGTATACTCAAATATCCACTGTCTACCAACTGAATTAATAAATTCATATGTTGGATTTTCATATGGCGCATTTGAAACATTTGTAACTCTAGATGGTGTTTGTCTAACTGCGCTGTTTATTCTTTCATCTCTTAAAATATAATCAAACCATAAAGTTCCACCACCACATATAGCAGTTATATCTTGATCTCTTAAAGTTATTTTTATATCACCTGCTGCATTACTAATATTAGTACTTGAAGCATCTATATCAGCTTGGGCAATTGTTATTACATCTCCTGATGTATAATCACTTCCAGAATTTACTACTTTAATTTGATATGTGTTATTTGTTCCACTATCACCATAAATCATAGCTGTACCATCTTTTCCAGTACCGGTTGATGTATTTAATGTTATTAAAGAGGATGTAACGTTACCTGCAAAGGTTACATTTGGACCTTGGGTCACATTTAAAGCTTGACCTATAAGTAAAGATGAACCTGATATCATATTTCCATCAAAATTTGGTATAGGAAATATTCTTAATTTATTATCTTGTACTCTAAATGAATAGTTAGACATTCTAACCATTTCATTCATTTCTATTTGTTGTATTACTTGTAAATCATAATTTAAAGGAGCCATTAAATAACCCATTCCCTGACCAAATCCTCCAAATCCAACAATACCAGCTGCTACTGCTCCACCAAATCCAAACCCGTTATAAGGATCTAAATATCTTGCTGATGCTGGGAATTTTGGTTCATAATATACTCTTTTTACTTCTAAACCATGTATGTAATCAGACCCAGTTAATCCACTTCCTGTCATAAAAACTTCAAAATCATAATCTTGAACACTTGCTGTTAATTGAAACGAACCTGAGTAGTATGGTACATTACCTCCACTACCTGCTTCTTCTCCATATTGTTCTGTTAGTCTAACTATTGGTTCAAAACTCGGTGTTATAAGCGCTTGATTTAAATTTGACCCGGTTGTAATACCTTCTAGAGATAATTGATTATCTCGTATTTTATATGCATATAATTCATTACCATATGTAGTAACAGCTTCTTCAAAAGCTGTAAACATAGAACTTGATTGAAGTTCAACATCTACTAAAGGATAACCTAATCTAGAAGCAACAAATTTAGTTACTTTTATTGCATCAGTTTGGAAGGCAACATCTGAACTATAGAACCCAAAAGGTACTGCTTTATCATTCCATATTGGACAACCATCATATATTGGTACATTCATAATCTAGTATTTTGTTATAAATATGAGAAAAAAAAGCCCGAACGTAAGTTCGGGCTAATTTTACTAAGTAAGATTTAAACTCTTATTATAGAGTGTTTAATCCTGAAATATTGATAGTACCATAAAATTCTGGTCTTACCATTTTCTTAGCGTATCTAGTTAACAATCCTTTTCTTGGTGTGAAAGTGTTTGGATCGTATACTAGTGGAGTCATGATTAACGGAATGTACGGAGCAAATACAGCACCACTTTCCAAGAACTGAGAACCTCTAAAGCCCATAAGGATTTTGTTTTCAGTCATGTAAGGGTTTTTGTATACTTTGTAACGTCCATTAATAGCACCAACTTTTTGTACACCGAATGCGTAGCTAGCTTTAGCAGCGTCACCATCTGAATCAGCAGCAAATCCTGGAATACTTTCCAAAATTGTACCTACAGTTGGAGAACATACTAAGAAATTAGCACCACCTCTAAGAGTTTTCTGGTGAATGATGTTACTCAACTTTTGGATTTTAGTTCCTAAAGTTTGGAACCATTGTCCTTGTGAGTTATAGAATCCTAAATCAGATATTGCACCAGCATTGTCGATTGACGTGTTGTTAACTGCTGACCAATTTTCAGATCCAGCTCCAGCTCCTTCGATCAACATACTTAAGATCTCTAAATCGATCTCTAAAGAAATGTATTCACTTAAGATTGAAGTTAATTCTGCTTCAGCATCTAATGCATGGTATGCATTTAAATCCTGTGCAAATTCTGGCGTCCAAACTGCTTTAAGTTTTCTAGTTTTAGCAACGATAGCAGATGATTTCATCTGAATGTTGATTTCTGGAATTACTTGTGGAGGACAACATCCGCTGTTTCCATTAGATCCTGAATCATTCCAAGAGTTTGGTTTGCTGTTTCCAGCTTCAAAGTCACCTCTGTATTGATCAGTTGGTTGGATTTGGAAGATAATTGCACTTTCTTCAGCAGCAGCTGCAGCAGCGTTCATATCAGCTTTTAAAGCGATGAAATGTACGTCTACGTTATCAACTGTAGTAAATGCTGATAATTGCTTACCTGCAGATCCTGTTACTACTAGCTCAGACGGTGTTTGTGCCGATCCTGAGAATAATTGGAATCCTTGAACTCCTGCGAAATCTCCGTTTCCGAATCCTGATTTAAGGTAAGATAATTTAAAGTAATCACCAAATGATGCAGAGTAATCTGAATCATAGTTGAAATCAGCCCAAGTTGCAGCTGCAACTGTTTTGATTGCTACCATAGATGAAGTATTCTGTACAGAATATCCGAATCTACCTGCTCCATAAAGACCACCTGCATTTGTGTTACCAAATGGTGCTTCTGCTCCATTAGCTGATTCATTACCATATAATGATTGACCAGCTCCGAATGGAGATTTGTTGTTTCCGTATTGGAAATCTAGGTAAAATACTAGACCAGAAGGTAAGTTCATTGGTTGAACGCTAACAAATTCCTTTGCTGCGATTTGACCAAATACTTTTCTTACTAATGGTAAAGCAACTCCTGCCCATTGACCACCGATGTTTACAGCAGTTTGGCTAGAGAATGTACCTGAAGATGCAGCACCACCACCTGTTTGTGATGATTCTACTACAAGTTGTTTAGCTTGGTTTTCAAGAATAATACCCATGTTGTTTTTGTGGGCACCATTTAAACCTTCTAACAAACCTGTCTTTTCCCACTTACCAGCTAATCTAGCTGCATCAGACTGTAGAGACTGATATGGGTTAGCGCTTTCTAAAAGAGTATTTAAGCTCATAATAAATAGTTTTAAGTTTTGTTAATAATAATTTTAAATTAAACCGGCTAGCTTACGCATACGGTTATACACATCATTTGACTCTATAATCGGCTGTTTTGTTGACGTCGCTTTTGGTTCTAAACCACTAGCTTTCGATGCAGACCCTAAGTTTCTTGATTCATTAACTGCTGATTTATCTAATAAACCTTCTGATAATGTTTCGAAAATAGTTTTTGCAGATTTTACATCCTTTGCATTGTCAAATGCTTTTAATACCTTAACTTTTTTACTTTCAGTTAAGTTTTTTGCCTTGAAAATTTTGTTAGTGTAAAGTAACTTAGCATTAAGTAGGTTGACTTCGTTTAGTTCAGTTTTTAGCTCATTTACTGATGCTAATGCTGCTTCTAATTCCTCCCTCATTTCAGAATCAGCTTCACCATATTTTGACATATCTAATGTCATTCTTGATGCTTTTGATCTGTCTTTGAAGGGTTTTCTGTCGTCGCCTTCCTCTTTTTCCTTTTTAGACATTTCGTCTAATTCGTCTTTTGATTCTTCGACTTCTTCTTTTGCTTCGTCTACTTTTTCACTTTCATCCATTTCTTCTTTTTTGGCTTCGTCGATTTCTACGTCTACGTCTACATCCTCAACATCTTCAATTTCAATTGAGTCTTCAACTTCAACTTCGTCTTCTACGAATTCATCGCCCGGTTCAATTTCTCCGTCAGCGACCATGTCTTTAATGACATCCTCGATAAATCCTTTAAGGTCGTCTTCTGACATATCTTCAAGGTCAATTTCCTCGTCTTCCATGTCTTCTTTTTCGTCCTCCATTCCATCTTCGTAGCCTTCTTGTTCAGCGTCAGTTCTTTCATCTTCTTTGATGTCGTCCTTGTCGTCGTCCTTTTTTGCTTCGTCAATGTCTTTAGAATCTTCAAGTTCAGCTAATAATTCATCCAGATTAATTTCCTCGTCTACTTCATCTTCTTGAACCGTTGATTGTCCCACTTTACGTGGAGCTAGGTCTTTTAAAGAATCACCAGCAGGTGAATTTTTTCTTTCAAAACTAGGAGCGTCCATTTCTTCAACTTCTTTCTTTTCTTCTTTTACTTCATCATCTTTTTTATCCATTTCATCTAACTTTGCAGCTAGCATAGATTTAAGATGTGGAGTGAAAGCTTCTTCAAGAGCAAGTTTGGCGTTGGTGATAGCTGTTTCCTTAACGGCTTTAGCATCAGCAATGGCCTCTTTTAGCAAATCTCTGTTTGTTGCCATAATCCCAAAATTTAGTTTGTGAAATACGATTATTAAGAATCGTAATAAGTGTTATTAATAGTCTAACATCATATAAAGATAATCATGATGTATTACGGTTATACGTATATGAGTATTTCTTAAAATTATACTATTGGACAAGAACCTTTAGAACAAAGGATCTCAGTTACTATTTGGTTAACTTTAGTATAATCATAATTAACCATTTCTTTACCTTCTTTAATTGTGTGCATATAAGAACCTGGATTTGAGGGTGTAGAAACAAAATCCCAACATAATAATTCAAAATCATCTTGTACTTCCATTACACCACCTCTATCTTGTAATGATCCCATTCCTCTTGATGATACACCTACTGTAACACCATGACCTATTAGTTCTTTAAGTATATTTCCTGAAGGGGTAGGTAAAATTTCTATTTTACCCATTACGTTATCTCCATCCCACCAAAATTCAGATATTAGGTGAGATACATTTTTTAAATTTACGACTGAAGATTCAGGGTGATCTAGTTCTCCCATTGAACGTCTTTGTTCAATTAATTCAGCATATTTATCCATTTCTCTATTCCATAGATCTTTTGAATAATATCTACCATTACCATTTTTAACTTCAGCTGTTGCTAATACACCCTCAACTAGTAAGTTACCAGCCTCAGAAATATTTTCTGTTAATTGTTTTGGTGACGCTTTAAAGGCGTGAGTTTCAATTAGTAATGTCTTCATATATAACTTAGTTAGTCTTTGTAGTTACCTACGTATTTAGCGTTTATTGCACCAGCAATTTTTTCAGCATCTTCTCTTGATTTACCTTGATCCATGATATCCTTAACTACACTATCAAATGATTCATCCACTTCTTCAGTTTCATCTACCATTTCTTTTTTAGCATATTTTTTACCACAAGATTTTTCATAAATCTTTTCCATTTTAGATTTTTTCTTTTCAAGCTCTTTGATCTCTCTCTGCATTTGCTTCATCTTAGATTTATCAATTAATTCTTTAAGATTATCATCTTCATTAATTGAATTTACTCTATCTACTTTTTCTTGGATATGATCATGTAAAAAGTCTAATTGTGCTTCTAATTTTACTGCTTCAGCTTCTTTTCCTATTTCAGCTAATCTACTATCAATTGATTCTTTTTTTACTTTTTTCTTTTTTTCTTTGTCTTTAGCTGCTTTAGCCATTGGTTCTTTTGTATCTCCATCTCCATCGATATCCGGATAGTCAGGTCTTGCTTCTTCTTCCATACCTGCTTTTTCTTGAGATGCTTCTATTGCTTTATCTCTTGCTTCATCAAATGAATCTTCATTTAATTTTGCTGTAAATGAGTTTAAACTTTCTTTTAATACTTTTTGTACTCCTTCTTTAACTACTGACCATTGAGAATCTACATCAGGTAATCCTGCTGATTCTTGTTGGTATCCTAAACCTGCAACACCAAATTGTCCTTCTTTAACATAATGTAAAGAATCTTTAGCTAAGTTTTTAATTACTTTTTCTTGAGCTTCTTCTAATGTTAATTTTGGGTCATTTTTTATTTCACAGTATACACCATTCATCATTTCCTGAGCGTTAACATTATTAATGTTATCTACTTTTGGAGAATAATCATAATTGTGTGATGCAATATTTTCTACACCATCAGATATTTTATATCTACCTGTTTGATTAGTTTCCATTTCAAACTTTAATTTAGAATCAGATGATATTTTTTCTTCTGATTCTTTAGTATTAGCTTTCATATCGTTATTAACAATAGGATTAAGTGACTTATCACCTGCTTCAGCTAAAAAGTTTGCAAATTTATCTTCCCAGTTTTGTTTTGCAGTTGGTTCAATTGTATTAATTGGTTTAAGATCAATGTAATTTTCGCTAATTACACTTCTATTTTTTAGAATATGTGTAGCTTGATCATATGTTGCTGCGTTGTTAATCATGCCCGGAAATTTAGATTTTGCTTCTTTAAGAAACACATCTTTATGTCCTTTTCCTTCTTTAATTAGGTTGTACTGTTCTTGTAGTGTTTTCATATTATTTTTCTAATAATGTTTTAATATCTTTTATATAATCTTTAATTAAATCTGTTCCGTAGACGACAGAATAACTTTTTGGTTCATCTTGTCTATAATATTTTATTGTCTCTATTTTTGCCTGTCTTAAGGGTTTTACTAGAGATTTTAATTCTTCTTCAATTTTATCAAAAGCATCAATTCTTTCTTGTTGGAATGAATCTAGCTTGTCTTCGTCTTCTTTAATTACTTTATACTTCATGTTATAAATATTGCTATTCTCCCCAAAGTTTACGAACTGGTAGAGTAGATGGGGGTTGTACATAAGTACCGTCTTTATTTTTTTTAACTAATTTGTATTTAAATTGCTTTACATACGCATTATCATTAACTCCATCTTCACTTGCTTTAGGACCTGGTCCTAAAGTAGCTCCTACTCCTTCTTTAACTGCATAATCCAAATAATTAACTAAACCTGAAGGTTTACTCATTTTGTATTTAGATTTTTTCTTTTTCTTACTGTTTTTAGGTTTTAAAGGTTTCCTTACAAAGGCATAAGGTGTATTATAAGCACCAGCGGCACCTGACATTGATGCTTCATCTACTTCTTCATCTACAGCTGCTTGTGGTAGTTTTTTATCCTCACCTTTAGCTTTTTGTAAAAAAGCTTTTGCTTGTTTTATAAATGCATTCTTTTGAATACCTTCTTGTTCCTTTTCTGCTATCTCATCCCAGGCATCTAATAAAAAATCAGCAAAACCTGATACTGTAGTAATTTGGTTATTTGCTTTTGTTTTAGTTACATTAGGTAACTCTACTTTTACGTCTTGTGCTGCTTCTTTCATTGAACCTGGCCCAAATGTTTTATATTGATCTGGGTATTCATTTCTAAGATGAGTTCTAATTTTATTTCTTAGCTTTTTAGCCTCTTCAAATATATCTCTTAATTTTTTATCATTTTTAGTTTTAGCAACTACACCTTTTGCAGTTGTTACTAAATCATCGGCATCATTATACAATTTTTCAAAATTAGGGATATATTCTACAGCCCAACTAATAGCTCCAGTTTGATCATCAATATCAGTAACAGTTGTTTTACTACCATTACTAATTCTTACATCACCTATTTCTGTAGGTTCTTCTTTTAATCTATATTTTAACGCCATTTGCTATTTTAATTTCTTTTACTAGTTCATAATACTGTAATAAATCAACTAAATTATCATTATCAATTTTATCTGTTTTATTTAACTCAGTAATTAATTTAGATACTTCAGTAATTTTAATTTTAGTAGCTGCGTCTTTTATCTGTGCAGATATTTCTTTTAATATTCCTTTTAAAATATTAACTTTTGAATTATAAAATTCTCTTAATGATGGTTTTGAATCTACTGAATATATAAATTCCTTTAGTATTTCTTTTTGTTCTATACTTAAACCGTCATACTTGTCATTAAACTTTTCTAGTAATATTCTGTATGTTAAAGTTCTTAAATCTTTATCATATTCAGAATATTCTTTTATTACTGTATCTTTGCCTTTATTTAAAACCTCTGATTTAGTTAAAAATTCTAATAATGTAATTTTATTATTATTTATCTGATCTATGTTAGTTACTTCTTTATAGTTGTAACTTTCTATTAAGGTATAAATAGAAGCTATTTCTTTATAGTTTTTTACTTTAGCACCAAAGAAAGATTCTAAATTATAATGCTTTTTTATTTCATTAATTAAGTTATACTTTTGTTTTCTAAGAGAAGATCTATTGTACTTTTTAGAATTTTCTAAAATAGTAGAAATAAGTAAATTAGCTCTACCTTCATTTAAAGTATTTGATTTTAATATAGACTCATATAATTTGTATTCACGTCCTAATTCGGTTTTAACAAAATATTCTTTAAGTATATCAATTGCTGGAGAATCACCACCTTTAAGTGTATCCGCGGTGATTTGTCTTACTAGTAATTCGAATAATATACCAGTATTTTTAAATTTTGAATGTTTTATTTTCATCAAAAATATATTTATTTATAAATATTAGCTTTTTAGTTGAGATTCATCAAGTAACGATGAAGTATTTGCGTCTTCTTCAAATATTAACTTTTTCTTGTTAAGAGATTTAAAGATTTCTTTATTTTTTAAATACGTTACATGGGCACTTTCTGATTCACTTAATCCAGGTCTTCCATCTCCATCATTCTTATCTGTATCCTTCATGCGTTTTACACCTAATGGATCTTTACCAAAATTGTTATTTTGTTTACCTCTAGTAGTCATAGAATCTTTAGGTCTTCCTAATTGTGGGTCGTCTTGACCATAACCATCAGGTACATTTGCTGGATCTGATTGTGTTCTTCCCATACCATATAATGAAGCTAAATCATGTGGTGTTCCATAAGATTTACCTGTCGTTACTGGATCATTACCTTCAGCTTCAATTTGGTTTAGTCTAAACTTACGTTTAGCATCTTCTCTAGCTAGATCTCTATATTCATCATATTGGTCTTCACTAAAGTGGAAAACATTATGATAAATCCAATCAGATGGTACTAAACCTTGTTCTAACATAGTTCCAGCTAACTCAGTTTTTGATTTTAATAATTCAATTTTTTCTTGATCATATATAATCGATGGTGTAGTCATTGATAATTCAAAATTAGTCAATGTTTCATCTGTATAACCTTGAGTATATAAATGTACTAATGCTATTTTATTAAATTCAGATAAAATAATTCTTTGTATTCTATCAATTGTACGAGCAAATCTAATATCTTCAGCTGCTAATGTAGCTTTACCTTCTGTTGTTTCATCGTATCCTAAAAATGCTTTAGGTATTTTAAGTGCTGCAAATAGTTTATCTCTTAAATATTCTACATCTTGAATACCATCATATGATAAACCTGGTGTTGTATCAATTTTAGTTGCATTATCATTTCCACGAACAGGAATATAAAAATCTTCAAGCATGTTTTGCATGTTGTATTTTAAATTATATTCACCTGTTTTTTCATCCATCATTGGGGTACGTTTCATACTTGAAATAGTTTTCTGCATAAATGCTTCTACTTCGTTTGGTGGGATAGCTCCAACATTTACATAAAATACTCTCTTTTCTGGGGCACGAGCAATTCTATGAATTAACATCGCGTCTTCCATTAATGTATATTGTTTAAATAATTTTCTAGCTGGTTCGATATATGCTCTACCATAAGGAAGATAATTAACATCTGCTACAAATCTAAAATGAGCCATTTCATAATTATCAAATACTATACCTCCTCTATCATCTTCTACACTTTGGTTAGGTACATTATAGTAACCATAAGAACCACCTGCAAATCCATCTGGATTCCATCTATATTTTACTTCTGATGGGTTTTCCATATTTTGACCTTCCATTCTTTCAATGTGATATGCTGTGTAAGGTATTACATTATACACTCCAAATTTTTCTGATATTTCTAATTTTAAGAAAAAATCACCATATTTACACATTTGTCTAACCCACATCCAAGCATTAAATTCTATATTTAAAACATCATAGAATAGATTATATAATATTTTTTGAATATCTTCATTTGAACTTCTAATTTGAAGTACTTCACCCATATCATTTTTAAGAGTAGATTCATCAGCTAAAATATCTAATGCTGAGGCAATAATAGCATCTTGATCCATTATATCATATTCTGAGTATAACTGTGGTCTTAAATAATTGTAATTTAAGTTAAATTGAGCACCGTATAATGATGAGGGTGCCGTAGAGTAAACTCTATTAAATCTATCAACTAAAGCATTAGTTTCATATTCTCCACTTGATTGGATATGTCCTGAATCTATCGTTTTTATTTGATCTCCTCCTACATTTCTTATCACAACATCTGTTGAGAATAATCTTTGTAATCTTGAAAATATACTAGTATTTGCCATTTTTATATATTAATTATTGTTATAAATATTGTTACAGTAGCCAATCAATGTTTTCTTTACCATTTTTTGTATCTATACTGTAAGGATTTTTCATTTTGTTAGTATTATTATAGCTACCTTGGTAAGCTGTTCTATTAACTTGCATATTATTTAATGATTGTCTCGTTAAATCAATCCCCCTTTGTTTAAATTTTAATGCTGTATCTCTAATGTACATAGCAATACTAAAAGCCATAACCAAATCATCATTGTACCCCGATTGTGCTTCTGGTCTTCCATTACGCCATATAAATGTTTTCATTTCTTCTATCAATCTTTTAGATTGTATCGTAACTCCTTTATCGCTAATGTATTCTTGGAATTTACCTATTACCATAGGTCGCGTTCTTGATGACATAGTAAATCCAGGAACCATTTTTGAATGGTCTTGATATTTATCAAAATACGAATTAACATTGGCTTCTCCACTCTTTTGTGAATAGTAAAGGTTTTGATATGCTCTATCAATTACTACCTGTATAGTTGCCCAACCAATATTAGCATTTTCTATAATTAACATTGCTTCATTATATTCTGTAGCTATACCTACTAATAAATGTCCATATTCTTTAGTACCAATTTGTCCTTTATATTCAGCTACTTGTACATTTGTTTCTGTATCTATAACATGAAACGCAGAATAATCTTTTCCATCACCTCTAGACACATCAGCTACAACCATATAACTTCTAGAATAATCTGCTTGTTCCCAAACCCATAAATTTTGGTCATTACCTCGTTTTTCTAATGGATCTTTTACAAACGATTTTTCATAATATTCTATGTATTCAGGGTAAAATACAATATCACCAGAAGTACTAAAATCACAATCACATTCTTGAGCTGCCATTCTGGGATCACCTAATAATTCATCTTGTCTTTTTCTCCATGCTTCATCTCTTTCAGGGTGAACAAACCAAGGTAATTTAATTGGTAAAAAATCATTTTCCCCAGCTTCAGCTCTAGTCCAAGTTTGATGAAACCAATTACCTGTACCATACGGAGTAGATAATGCTATACAACCACCACCGGTTGCTAAGGTTTGTTGTGCAGATGCCCAAATTTCACCAATATTTTCAATAAATGCTGCCTCATCGATTAATAGTAAAGATACTGCTTCTGATCTACCTGCATCACTTGAAGCTGATGTTGCTTTAATTTGTGATCCATTTGCTAATCGAAGTGTTAACTTATTATTTTCGGGTGCATCTATTTTAAGCCATGAAGGTAAATTTTCATACATAAATTTTACCTTTGTAACCATATTTTTAGCTGTATCCTGCTTAGTTGCTATACATAATACATTTTTATCTTTGTGGAAAGTCATTAACCATAAAGAATAACCAGCTGATAGTGTTGAAATACCTAACTGTCTAGATTTTAAAATAATTGAATAAGGGTTATCACGCCATAACGTTAATACTTTATCCTGGAATGGGAATAGATTGAATTGTATGCGCCCACGTTGTGGGTGTTGTATATAACAGTATTTACGCATAAAATGCACAGGATCTTTAGCACATTTTAAATATTCTTGACGTATTACTTTTTTTAAATCTGACATACTATTTAGCTAATAATAACACTAATCCTCCAACTACTAATGCACCTGAACCTAATTGGAACAGTTTTGTTTTAGCTTTTTGTTTTTTTAAATCAAGTTGTAGTTTTTTAGATAATTCTTGTGATATTATTAACTGGTCAGATTTTGTCATTATTATATTTTCAAAATTCATAACACTATTATTTAGACTAGTAATAATACTATCTTTAAAAACTATTTTTGTTTCTATTAAGTTTAACTTAGTAGTTAATAAACTTAATTCTTTTTTTGCCCCATCACCTGTAATTAAATCTTTAATTACTAGCTTCGCTATTGGTTTTTTTAATTGAATCGTTTTTTTTGTATCGTTCTGTGAAAAACTTTGTAAGCTCATCATCATTAAAACTATCAACGGAATTAACTTTTTCATTTACTTTATATTTTAAAGTGACAATCTTTTTATCTTGTTGACCAATTTCTAGGTCTAATTTTACAATTTCTTGATTTAAAGTATCTATTTTAAATACTAAATCATCATTTATATGATGCAATGAATCAACTTTTGCTTCTAAAGCATCGATTTTAATATTATAATCTTCAACATATTTTTCATCCCCTAAAAATACAAAATAAATTAATGTACTTAGTAGAATAAAAATTATACTATAAGTAATTAATCTTTCTTTAGACAACATCTTTTTCTAATTTTGCAACTAATGATTCTAATTCTTTCTTTTGAGGAGTTTTAGTTCTTAAAATATCTTTAATTTTTTCTTTTTCTGCTTCATCCCCAGCACTATATTTACGTGCTAATGATTTCATTTCTGTTGAAATAGATTTTAGGGCCTTAACTGCTAAATCTAATTTTTTATGTTTACCTCTAGCTCCTTTAGCTGCTTTAATTGCTTTAGCATCTACATCATCTTCATCATCTACATCTTCTTTTATGCTACCTAATTCTTCAATAGCTCTAATAAGATCTCTTTTTGCTTCATCTTCACTTACACCTCTGTATTTGGCTATACTTTTAATAGCACGTAATGCAATCCTCTTTTCTTCATTAGAAGCACTTTCAGTTAAGGTATCTACAATGTTTTCTTTTATAAACGATTTTAATTCAGATTTCTTCATTATATTAGAGTTTTTATTATAAATATGTTAAAGACCAGTAATATTCAATATTTGTTCAATACGTTCTTCTGTTGAACCTGATATTTTTTCTAATTTACCTGCTTTATGTCCATGTCTCTTAATAAGGGTTGTAATTGTAAAATCAATTAAATCTCTATAATATTCATCTGTTTCACGTACTCCATTATCTTCAATTTCTAACCCATAAGGTGATATATAAAATATATAATCATACTCTCTAACAAACTCACTAGCATATGTTTCAAATAATTCCTTATCTCGATGATGTATTGATTTAGCATTTAAAGTAAAAGCCATAACATCAATAACTGTTCTATCTGTAATGATATTTTCTGTCATTAATTCTCCACAACGCTCAGCTAAAAATACTGTTTGACCTTTTAATGTTGAATCTGTATTCAATGGAATACCTAATGACATTAAATGTTGACTACGTTCAGTTGCAAAATTATAATCTTTAAATTGCTTTGTTTTTTTTAAAGCATTTACTAGTGTAGTTTTTCCTACACTCATAGTACCGCATAAACCTATTTTCATATCTAATTCCTGTGATTTTGCCCTTTTGGAGCTGGTTGTTTGTACCAAGGTAAACCTGTTCTACCTCTGATTGTTTCCTTATAATCTGCTTCACTATATTGTATACCGTAAAGATAATATTCTCTTTTTCTCTCAATGCCTTCAGGTATTAAAGCAGGTCCTTCCCAATTATGTAATTTACCATCCCAAATGTAGGCTATAGTTCCGTCTGCTTTTCTTAATTTTTGGCTAGTTGGCCATTCGTTGTCTTTATTTTTCATACTCTAATATACGTAAAATTTATATGGATTCCTAATTTTTTAATATGTTTTCTGCTACATAAGTTCCTTGTGCACCACTCACCGTTATACCTCTAGCAGAAAGAGCATCACCAACAAAGTGGACGTTAGGATACTTGGTAAGGGCTAGATTAGAATAATCGACGAGTGGCTCAGGAGAAAGATATTTTACTTCAGGCACATAAATACCCCAATCATCTTTTAATGTTGGGAATACTTTTTTCATGTCTTCAATAAAATCATACACATACATAAAGTATGGTTGCATAGATTTTGCTATTTTATGTAATGTATCTACTTGTATAGCTGATACATTTACACCTTCAGATGTTGTTGATGGTTTTCTACTTGGACTATAATATAATCCTGTACCATCTATCTGTAATTTTTTAACTACATCTCTAGACCAATCAAATGGTTTATCAATGCCTTGTACTTCCATTAATATACCAAAATTGGTCATATCATTTCGGAATGCTTCATCTTTTTTAGCGTGTCCATTGTACGAATGATCTCCATACGTTTCTTCAACGGCAACATATGCTGCATTGTTGTTTGTACAGAAAGAACGTAGTGATACTCCTTTGTCTTCATATTTTCTATATAATTTGAAATCATAAGATACATCAATTAATTTTTGGAAGTGCTTTTGTGGTGCTTCAAATCGAACACCTATTTGTACTGGTTTAGGTTCAGTTGGTAAATCGTATTTTTCAGCTAATATTTTACCAAAATCAATACCTGATTTACCTACACCAAATATAAGTTCATCATATGACATTTCATCTTCTAAAAACTTACTTGTTTTTATAGGATTTTGCTGAACCATATCTAAGGTTTGATTGTCAAAATCAATATCTGTTACTTTAGTTTCCCAATGAAATTCAACACCACCATCTACTAAAAAGTCATACCAATTTTTACCTATTTCGTGTAAATAATCAGTACCAACGTGCCATACTGGGAATAAACGTAAACCAAAATATGGTTTAATAAAATCTGGTTCTGCTATAGGATTTGAACATTGTACTTCTTCTGGTTTAGGGTGGAAACGTTTAAAATTAT
>JAAHTG010000913.1_pt1 | contig 23014 bp, 23 predicted proteins | sample 6116081 | NCBI WGS metagenome assembly JAAHTG01 (sample SAMN13939989, study PRJNA603662) | sponge metagenome | isolation source: marine sponge | host: Mycale hentscheli | place: New Zealand | collected 2005 | reverse complement strand
TCTATCTCATGCTTGTGCCATTCGGTTCTAACTCACCACACATGGTATTCTTTCAAGATACGCATCCAATATGGCAAGACATAACAGATCAATTGGGAGTCAGCGATTTATGCCTCATCGTTGAATCACCCAACTTATTAATGGGGCACACAATAAACATCGGAACATACTTAAAGGAACAATATTATGACCATGCAACCTACAGCGAATAAGTCAGATCGCATTGTAAAAATAGCAGAAGTGAAAGGCAACATCTATGTAGATGGAGGTTTTCACCCACACTTTCAAGAGGATATAAAAGAAAATCTTGACGCACAATACCACAAAGAAAAGAAGATATGGTATGTTAAATCGGATCGAGCAGCAGAGCTCGACGCATTGATAGATACTTACTTTCCAACTGCCACAATACAAGACCATCGGAAAAAGAAAGTGCAAGCAAAAGAAACAGATAACAACCTTATTGATGTACTTAAAAGCCAAGGTCATATCGTTAACTTAAAAGGTAAGAACTACATTGTATTTGCTGGATTGCTTTTGCTCGCTCATGAAAATGGAATGGAGTCAATCACAACTGATAGTGTTGTACTTAATCCAGATAATAAAACGGCTGTATTTATTGCAACAGTTAAAGGTAGTCGCGGAGAATATACTGGCCATGGGGACGCTAACCCCAGTAACGTTTCAAAGATGATGCTTCCATCTTATATCCGAATGGCAGAAACACGGGCCATAGCAAGGGCACTCAGGTTTTACATTGGCATGGGAATGACATGTCGTGAAGAGTTACCAGGATAATGCGCTTCGCGTATGCTGACCCACCATACATAGGACAGGCTCAAAGACATTACAAGAATGAAACATTATGTGATGAAGTTAATCACAAGATATTGATTAACTATTTAAATTGTTCATATGATGGCTGGGCATTATCATGTTCTTCATCGTCATTGCCTTATCTTCTTAGCCTATGTCCGAAAGGCATAAGGGTAGCGTCATGGGTAAAACCGTTCTGTTCTTTTAAACCTAATGTAAATCCTGGTTACACATGGGAGCCTGTTATTTTTAAAGGATCAGTAAAGCGTAAACGATATGAAGAAACAATCAAAGATCATTTGATTTGCAGCATAACATTAAGAAAAGGTTTAGCTGGTGCAAAGCCTGTAGCTTTTTGCAAATGGATTATTGACCTACTAAATGTAAAAGAAGAAGATACGTTTGACGATATATTCCCAGGAACTGGAATCATGATGGCAGTTAGAAACAATCAGTTTATAAACTTAAAGCAACAGGTTCCACTATTTAATACTTCTTCTTAGCTGTCTTCTTAGACTTCTTAAAAGCCTTAGCAGTAGGGGCTCCCTTACTGCCAGGCTTTCTCATTTTCTCTCCAGAGCCTTTCGCTATACGCTTTCGTTTAGCATTGATGTTAGCGTATAATCCTTTCTTCTTAGCTGGCATGGTTACCTCTTAGATTTAGAGCCACTACAAGCCCAGCGTTTGCGGCTTAATCTTAGTGGAGAGTTAGGGTTCTTAGCTGCCTTAGGGTGCTTCTTCATTTGTCCAGAACTACGGGCACAATAGCTATCACCTTTCTTAGTACCTGGTTTAACCTTGGCCCCCTTCTGACCATAGCGTACGGTCTTGGTTCTGCCTGTCTTGGGGTTCTTAATCACTTTCTTCTTAGCTTTTTTCATGGTATCCCTACAAAAAATATACGGTCACTCGGACTGGATCAGCAACTTTTATGTTTTTTTATTCACCAATTGCAATGTTTTCCTGAGCTCATCAAGTTCACCAGGATTGTAATTGCCTTTATCTAATAGTCTTCCATAGATTGTATTCAATACAAACTTACCTGCATTAACACGGGCTTGATCGGAACCCTTCTTATCCATTAGGACATGACCTAAAGCATTAATAGATGGCGTTAACAAACGTGCAAGGTGCATGTCTACATCTTCTGGTGTTAGCTCTGTTACAGTATCAACCGATGGCATAACTTGTACTTCGAATTCATCATAGTACTTTACAAACTGTGGCTTCTTTAGCCAGTTAGTTATTGTATTGAAGTGTACACCAACAGCTTTAGCAGTACGAGATTTGCTATAGCCTTCCTTTAATAGCTGGGCTGCCTGCAGTTGAGCAACAGACAATCCAGTATTAAAATCTATAATATCTTTCTTAGTCTTCTTTAGTTCTTCACTACGTTTCTTAGCTTCTTCTTTGTATTTGCTCATGAAAAGCTGACCATCATCTGGCCTCGCTTCATCCAAACACCATCATCTTTATTGCCAATGTGAAACATATACTTATGTACATCATCAGTGTATCCCATTGATGTCATGCCAATAACTTTAACATCAAGCTTACTTAGCTTCTTGTCTACACTTTCTCTGATTGCATCAGGCTTAGATATATCATCACCATGCTGTACTGATTTATTAAACTTAACTGTCTTTTCATTTGAATCTATTGTGACCTTGCTGGCCTTAAATGTTGTTCGCATTACAATCTCCTATCAAAGTATTCAAGGCATGCTTTTTGTTTATCAACATCCTTGTTTAAACAGACTAACATAATCGCAGTCTTATTGTTTACATTGCTTATATCTTCGCACTCTTGCCCACTTGTCTTGCTGTCTATGCCTCGCGTAGTCATGCGGCAATAAAGCTCTCTACATAAGCCATAGCTGTGTTCTTTAATAAACTCTGTAGAACATGGGACTTCTAATATATCTGTTGCTGTTAGATTTTTTTGTATTTCTATTTGTTCTTTAGCAACTTCTTCTCTAACAATAATCGGAGGAGGAGGGGGCTTTAGCCAATTATATAATGCTGAACCACCCACACCAGAGCCAGCACCTATTAATAACCATGACCACCACTCCATTTGTATCCTCACTTTCAAGCTTTACTCGCTTCTCGCTTCACAAGTTCTTTAAGTTGAAACTCTTTCATTTGTTCTTTTAATGTGTCTACACTTACACCCATTAACTCGACTTCTTTCTTTAAACCATTTTGATTAGTTATAAGGAAATCAATCTTATCAACAATAGAGTTACGCATTGTTTCAGATTTTAATCTAAGCTCATCAATTACTCTATCGTATCGAGTACGCAATTGATCTTCACGTTTTAATGCTTTGGCTTCTTGTTGGTCTTGTGTATCACGGGCATCAGATAATATTCTATCTAACTTTTCATCAAGCTTATTATTCTTTGTAATCAAATAGATAGAAAACAAACCCAATGGCCCTGCATTCATAAGCAAATCATATACTGCTGTATCCATTATAACCCCAAGGATATGGCAGAGGAGGAGATCCCCCCCTGCCAATATACCATATGTCTATGCGATATATGAAACTACGATAGCATCACCTGCTACAAGTCCACCACCAAAAGTAATGCGAGCATTACTTCCAGCACCACCAGTTAATGAAACTGTAAACTCATCTGAATCAGCAGCAGAACCACCAAGAGCAGTCATGTTACGCAACATCAAACCATTTTTAGTAACTTGAACGCCAGCGTCCCAGTTAGCTGTCAATGGTCGAGCAAGATCTAAAGTGGTTTGTGCGCCACTTGCCAAAGCACCTTCCATGTATGGACGGTAAGAAATCTTAGCAAGAGATACACCACTGTTTTTAAGTTGCAAAGCATCGCCAACAACTTCAATGGTTGTATCATCAACGTTAGCATTAACAGTAACAGTACCACCAAGAGTAACAGCACCACCACCAGCTAAACCAGATCCAGCGGTAACAGTAAGATTGTTAGCACTAATGGTTCCACCACTTGCACCAAAATGTGTAGAGTTAAATTGAGCCACACCTTTCTGTGAAGTAGATGCATCTTGGGCACCAGATGTAATGGTTCCAGATGATTCTGATACAGTGATAGCTCCACTACCTGAATAAGTAATGGTTCCACCCAATGCAATAGCAGTAGAAGATCCACCATCAGATACAGTTAATGAACTGTTGCTAAGCTTAGAGTTTGGAATGCTACCTGCAAGCATGGTTGCACTTACACCACCAGCAGCAATCTCTAATCCGCTACCGCTTTGAGTCAAACCACCTGATCCACGCAGTTGAACAGCAGTACCAGCTACTTTATTAGCAGTAGTGATTTGAAGTAGTTTACTATCAGCAATGCTTCCAGCTAAATCACCATTAACAATAGACCCTGTTAGAGATAACTTGCTATAGGCAATCGCTGCACTGTTTGAAATCTGTGCATTACTCAAGCTTGCATCAGCAACTTTAATACCTGAACCAGTAATATTAATAGTTGATCCGTTAGCAACAGCAGACAAAGTGTTTCCACTTTTAGTCAAACCACTACCAGCAACAACAGTACCTGTTCCAGCAAACTGAACAAAAGCAATATCAGTTGATCCCAATGTTACAGCATCATTAGTGCATGTCCAACCAGTATCAGCATATTGTGTACCTTCACGTACAAACAATGCAGCACCAGGAAACTCAGCAGCAGCATTCATATCAGCAGAACGAGTCATAGCAGAAGCTGAACCATTCCAGTTATAAATACCATTTTGTGATGCATCTGTTTGATCAGCCAATAAAACTCTATCACCACTATTCAATGATATACCATTGATAGAAGCACCAGGACTGGCAATATTAACGTTAGCAACTGACCGTGTACGGCAGCTATCCTTCCAATGTAAACCCGCAGCTATACCGTCAAGATCTTTCTTAGTAACAAGATCATCATCATTGGTTGCTGTTCCTTGCCAGCGTAAGGATTGAGCAGATGCAAAGTGCCAGTTCTGAGAACCGGTAAAATTAATGTTCGATGCAGTAAGAGCAGCAGCTTTAATCTGTGCTCCTGAAATTTGTACAGCCATGTTAACTCCGTATGTTAGCCGCGTTTATAGTCCACCACCAAACTGTCATTGTTTGCTGGTGTCACACTAATTGTGAACGTTTTAACCGACGATTCCGTAATAGAAACTGCACGCATTCTAAGACCATTCCAAAATATTCTTAATGATTCAGATCTATACACTTCGGGCATCGTAAAGGTTTGAGTAGTGCCGTCACACTGAGGAGTTAAATCGACTGTAAAAGTCTTATTTGATAGAGTCCCGCCTGTAGGACCATAGACATCGTTGATAGCCATAGTTCATTTACTGCTCATAAGTAATAGTTACACTATCAACAATAGCAGTACCGGTATTAGTTTTGCAGAATACATATACGACAGCAGGTACTAATGCAACATCAACATCTGCTCTATAGTCTGACGTTCCACTTGTAGATGTTGATATACCAGCTGCAATACTGCTAATTGTATCAGTGATAATACAACTATTACCAGTAATATCGCGAGTAATACGCATTGTTAAAGCAGTTGGCAATCCAGAACCAGAAGAAGTTAAAGATTTTAACTGCACTGTAATTCCTGATATGCGTGCAATTAATGAAGCATTAGGATTTAAATCAAGAACTGTATATTTAGAAACATCATAACCATCTAATATATTTACGTCTGTATAGTTGCTAACTGTTCTAAATGATCTTTGTATAGGCATTGTTTATTCCTTATTTGGTTTCTTTTATTTTATTTTCTAATTTTCTATTATAAATTTCTATTTTACGATTCCATTTATTTTTTATTGCATTTTTTTCTTTAGGAGTAGCCAAGCCAAGTGCATACATTAATGGATTAACAGCTTGAAATTTACCGTATTTTGTACCAATTGTTAATGGTGGATAATCATCAGCTTGATCACCTTTAATCATTTGTAATGTAGATAGTTCTTTAATGGGTCGGCCTATACCTGCTAACATTGCAGCTAAATATAATGCTTCTATTTTTAATTGAGCCGCTTTACTTGTATAGCCATATTGAATCATTCCTGGTAAATCAGCACCTGGTTGTGATTCATCACTTATATCATAGGTTGGACTTAACAAGTTACGCCTTTCAGATTTTAATGGTTTTATTAATCCGGCTTCTAATAATGCATCAATGCCAGTTCCATTATATCCAGGTATTGGGTTTCTAAATGCTTTTATCCATGCATCAGGAACTTTAAACCCAGGTCCTTCTTTATCTGAATTTTTTACAAGAGATAATAAATAATCAGTAGTCGGTTTATATTGTGCATCTAATGCAGTTTTAATAAGTTCTTGCCCTAACTCTCCTACTGTTCCTTCACCTATAGCTAAATTAGCAGCCGCAGAAACAGCATTTATTATTGATGATGCTGCCTCTAATGCTGGTATTTTAAAACCACCTGATAATATTTCTTCACCTCTAACTTTTTTACTTGCTAAAGATAATGCAAATCGTTGTTTAAAATCATCGTCTGTATAATACCAAGCTTCAGCTTCTCTCATTCGTGCTTGATTAGCTCGAAGTATAGATACTAAAGCATTTGGCTTATCATTTTTAGCTGCTCTATATAATTGATTAGCAGTTTCTTTTAAGTTTTCTATTCTAAAACTAATAAACATTGTATATCGGGCAAGAGCATGTTTCATATTTGGATTAATTTGCCCATAATCTAATGCAGATCTTCTTGCTAATGATGCAGCTTGCTGTGGTGTATAACCACCTTTTAAAGCAGTAATAAATGTTTGATCTCTAACGTATTGATCAACTGATGAGTTTAATTTTTGATATATGTTTTCTTTTGCTGGATGAGCATATCTATTTAAAAAGTTTGTTGCTTTATTAGCTTTAGTTCCATCAGCATATATACCAATATCTGTCATCATTCTTTGGGTTTTACGAGAACCAAGCACTACATTTTCTCTACTAAAACCAGTATTGTATTTGCTCATTAAATGTTTAACTTCACCAGCAGTATACTTACGACCAAGCTTATCAGTAAAAGCAACTGTATCAGCAGGTATGTCGTATAGTTTTCCTACATTAGCAACTTTACCAGTAAAAATTTTAAATGGATCTGTTGTTAAATTAGATGCAATGTTTAATGAAGTCTTCAATCCAAGGTTACCTGTTGAAGCCATCATAATAAACGGCAATGATGCTATATTCATTCCAATGTTGCGAGTATTAGGCGCAATGGCACCACCTAATAAACCATTAGAAGTTAATCGTCTTACTCCATCAAGTGTATTGTTTACAAAGTTTTCAAAATATTCTTGTTTTAAATCATCAAAGTATGAATCAAACTTTCCATATTGCAATTCATCTTCTAATTTATTAATGACCTCTTGAAACTCTCTACCATAGACTAAGGCAACGTTTTTATCTTTTAACTTTAATAAATCTGGACGATATTGTGATAATGAAGTTGGTGCAACATTATCTATTACAGCCCCGCTTCCTCTTAAAAGATTTCGATAATTATCAAACATATTTCCAAACGCATTAGTTACCATATCTTCTTGTATTTTTGCGTTTGCACCTAAGAAATCTTTTTCGGCTCTAATTAATAAACGATCAATTGTTTCTGCATCAATCTCTTCACCCAATTCTAACAACTCATCTTTTAATACTTTTCTTAATGAGTCATTCTGTTTTGCAACTACACGCCTTAATCGTCTTCTTAATGTTGGATCTCCATAAAGCGGTTGACCTTTTGTTGGAAATACACCAGATTTAAATTCTTTAATAGCATCTAATTTATCTTGTGCGCTTATAGCATTAATGCTTTTAATATGCTGAAATGCCATTTTTTCAGCAATATCCTCTATAACTTCTTCTTCTAATCCAGTATCACTTAATAGATTTATATATTTATTTTCAATCGGTGCAGTATACTTTTCTGATAGCTTTACAACCATTGGGTCTTGAATAAGACGAAGAACCTTATCAGGGTTTTGATCAACATAGCTATTGATAATTTGTTTAGCTTTATTGGCTTGCCTTGTTTGCATAGCCCAGGCCATCAAGGGAAACGCATAAGCATTTCTACCTTTAATCTTTAGTTCTTTTCCTGTTCCTTTAAAAGCATTGCTATCAAAATCTTTTAATCTATCTATAACTGTTTTAAATGTAGATATGTTTGGCGTAAATGTATTAGAGTTTGTACTTGCCCTTGTTGATGCTTCTTCTAAAAATTTTAATCTATCAGGATCAAACTCTATTTTAATTGCTTGATCAATATATCTGGTATCTTTTAATTGTTTTTTTGCAATTGAATTTTCTTTATAATAGGTTGTAAGTAACTTTTCCCATATATCTCTTTTAGTTAAATATGGTTCATAGTTTAATACTATATCTTGCCAGTCTTCATTAGACAGTTCACCAACTTTAACTTGACGCTCTGTTGCTTTGGCTTTTATTTGTTTGGCTACATTAATATCTCTTTTTTTATCTATGCCTGTTAATACTGTATTAACATAAGATTTCCAATTTCCATTAAAACTACGATCAACAAAAGTTTGTATGCGATTTATTTCGCTTTCTTCAATAGCTTTCCATGTGTCATCAAATGCAGCATTAACACCTTTAGTTGGATCATCATATCGCTTAGTGTTCTCTTGAACTTCTTTTATAAAGTCATCATATATCTTTGGCTTCATGTTGTTAATATCATCAACAGCAATCTTTAAAGCTGAAGGCGTTGCTGATGTTGGCTTAGATTTTTTTAAAACATTTAAGCGTTTAAGTCCAGGTATAAGGCTTGCTACATCTTTAGCATCTTGCACCAAAGAACTTTTAGTATAGCCTGGAACTTGATTTGCACTGCGTTTTTTAAATCCTAATGTAGATGAAAACAATCCACCTCTTAATGGGTCTGGTACAGATGCTCTTTGAAACTGTTCACCATATTCATCTAATGGCATTCCTTTAAAATGCTTTTCGGCTAACTTATCCGTTATGACCTTTTTAAATACATCAAGCTGGTCTAAGGTTACTTTACCTTGATCAATAGATTTTAAGGCATCTAACCACCATTCTGAGCCCCTTATAATGTTAGGGTCTACTTGTTGTATTATTGCTGCATTTAATTTATCTTTATCAATTATTGTATAAAACAACTCATTGTTAATCATTGTTGGTTTTATATTTTCACCTAATATTTTTTGATACTCATTTGCAAATATATTTAAGTTTGCATCAGTAATATTAGATTTCATTACACCAGTAGTTGTTCCCATTAAAACCATGTCATTCAATGGTGTTTTATTTAATATGTCTCGATACAACCTATTGCTTACAGCATTAGAAGTAGCCATAATATTAGTTGTTAAATCTAATGGCACAAAATCAAATGCATTTACATCTATAATTTTAGCTAAGTTTTCCTGAGTTCTTTTATTTGCTGGTATCTTAGCAAAATCATTTGCAATTTTAGCCAATGTCTTTTCAGTAATTGATTTGTTTTCAATCTTAGCAGCCAATGCAATCTTAAATGATTCATTAATGACATCTTTATTTAAAGAAGTAATTTCTTTTACAAATGCGTCACTGCTTAAACTTTTCTTTATTCTATTTTTATTAGCAATAATGTTTGCTGATGACTTTGCTTTTTGTACAGCAAGATTTACTGAGTCAGATTTTTCAGCAGCTTTATTAATTGTATTAACTTTTTTATCATTATAACTTTTAATAAAATTAATTCGCATAGAGTCTAATTCTGTTACTGAAACAGTATTAAAGTTACCACTCTTACTATCGTATTTTTTAGATTTGTTTAACAATTCATCTACATAAGCATTTTTACCACGCATAGATAAAAGCTCATTTAAATTAAAATCTGTTGTTTTTAAATATTTATCTAAAATAATTGGTGCAGTTATGTTTTCTGCTATTACATCAGCAGACATTTTAGATAATTCATTTCTTCTAATTTCTTTATTAAACAAACCTCTAAGATCTTTTTTAAAATCCCAATTAGAGTTCAACCTTTTTACTGCTTCACTGCCTTGACCTTTAAATATATCATCAACTTCTTTAATAATAGACCTTGATTTTAAAGATTCTAATGGTGTTGAAACAGACTTTATAGCCCTACCAGTGCTTGATAAAGGACTTAATCTTGTTGCTTTACCCATTGCATCTAATGCGCCACCACCTAACTGTATGGTCTTTATAGCAGCTTTAGTAGCGGTTGGTATACCTGTTAGTGGCAAAGGAAGTTCAGAAACAATTCCCAATCCAAATGCAAGATCTTCACCAATAACATTGGTTAAAGGTTTTAATGATCTATATGCTTCACCTAATCCTTGACCAGTAGATAAATTTATTACAGCTTGTCTTGCAACATTACTTTTATCTTTTAAAACAACTGCTCCAGTTTGTTTATCTTTTTCATAAACACGATACCGCTTCATTTTGCTTTTATTAAATAACGGTTCAAGAGGTTTACCCGTTAGCTTAGAATAAGCTACAGAAAGAGGAACTGATTTTAAAGGAGACATTTCAGTTAATGCTGCTGATAATACAGCAGGAGGTATACCAAATGCTACTCTAAAAAATCTTGATACTTCTGTTTCGTACTTTCCACCTTCTTCATCAATTTTATCTGTAAGTATTGTTGGGCTTTTTATAACTTTTTCTGCTTTTTTAACTGCGCTTTCAGATAAAATATCTTTTTGTAAAGATTTATTTAATTGATCAACTACCTTATAAATTTCCGGATTATTTTTTTTAAGTATTGATAAATCTAATTGACCAATATCATTTAATGAAAAGCTATAAGCTTTATAAACATCTAATGGTTGTGTTTTAATAGCATCATTTAATCTTTGCTGATGAGTGCGACCGCTTTTATCAGTGGTTCGTGGCGCACCAAAAATTTCTACATCTTTTTCATACTGATTTATTATTTGTTGAGCTCGTTTTAAATCAGCTTCATAATCAGTATCTAATCTTTGCTTTTTAAAAGCTTGTCCTAATAGTTCTAATGTTGATCCTTTTCTATATTGTTTTGTTTTTGAATCATATATAGTACCAGTTTCAATATTACGTATAGCTGATTGAAATGATGGTTTACTTTTAGTTTTATATTCTGATGTTGAATAAAATCTATATGGAGCAACTGTATCAGCAGCTATTTTAGTTGCATCATTTTGTACTTTATCTTCTGAATATCCTTTAGATCCAAGCTCACGCCTATACTTATTTCTAAGCCTATTTACTTCACGATTTTTTATTGCTTCAAATAATTTACCTTTAATATTTGATAAGTCTAAACGTTGAATTTCTTTTTTAGTATTTTGTTTAGTTTTTAAAAAGGAAAGTTTATAGTTTTTACTTGAAGGTGCATTTGGATCAAGTTTATTTAATTCTATTCTGATATCATCAGCTTCTTTTTCATCTATTTGATCTGTAATTAATGCATCAAATATAGATGTTCTTAAATCATTTCTTTCTTTATCTGATAAACTTTGTGCAGAAGTTTTAAACTTCTTATACATTCCAGCTAAATCTGTAGGTTCTTCTTTTGCAGTTATTAATGGAAGACCTGCGGTTTTTATACGTTTGTCTACAATATTTTGTAAATCTTTTTCCGTAGTAGGCTTATCAAATATTTGTAACTTTACTTTTTCTTTTGGTTTTTTATATTTTTTGGTTTTTTGTTTTACTTGTTTAATTATTTTAGGATCATCTATTCCCATTAAAGGTGGTGTATCTAAATCTTCACCAGTAATTTCATCAAGACCGTATCCAGAGTCTATAAACATTTGTTGTAATGTTTTATCTTTTATAGCTCTATTAAGTAATTCTTTTGTTTTTTTAGCTTTATTAAAATCTTCTTGATCCATTTCAGAATCATCTAAAGATACAGGAGTCCAAGCTTTTATTGTTGGATCAATAATAGAAGAAAAGTTTTCAAGCAAAAGTGCTTTATCTATGTCTTTTGCTTTATTGTAATTTTTAATTAAATCTTCTATCTCCATTGTATTTTAGCACCAGCTTGAATATTACTTGCATTTTTAATATTATTTTGTTCCATTAAATTTTTTACTGATACACCAACTTTTTGTGATATTTCACTTAAAGTATCACCTGTTTTAATTGTATAAGTATTAGCTGTTGGTTTAACTTCTTTTTCTTCTTTAACTGGTTTTTGATTGCTTATACTTTTATCAAAATCTTTTACTGTTTCTTGTGATTTATTTACAGCATCCATCATTCTTTTAGTTGCAGCTGTTTTGTAGTCATCTTTTTGTTTAGTACTTAAACCTGTTTGTTTATTTATTTTTGCATAATACGATTGAATAGTTCCAGGGTTTTCTGGATTTTTTTCTAAAGATGATATCCATTTTCTAAAAAAATTATCTTCTCTTTTATTAGCAGCAGGATCATTTTGTTTAAAATCTGGAGCTAAAGATAAATACTTTAAAAGCTCTTTATCTTCTGAAGATTGATCTTCTATAGCAGTACGCATGTTTTTGTTTGTTTGTTCTTTAATAGCTTTCTTTTGTTGTTTAGCAAAAGCTTTAGCAGCATCTTGTTGCAAAAGAATTTCACCAGCACGTTCTCTAACAGTTGGTAACTCTGCTGGAGCTTCTTGTAGCTGCTCTCTGTATCCTGTAACTAATTTTTTAGAAGCAGCTATTTCGTCAGAAAGGCTATCCATGTTTGTTTTCAATCCATCTATTCTTGCTTGAACTTCTGGATTACCTTCACCTAAAGTATTTAATTCTTCTAAGTATGAATTTAATCGTTTATTAATAGCATGAGCAGTGTTTGCTCTTGGGCTTAATTTTGATTCTGCTTCATTAAGTTCTTTTTGTTTTTTTGTATTTGCTTCTTCTGGAGTTAATCTTTTATTAAAACTTAATCCATTAGATAATGACTCTCTTACAACAGTATTAAAAGGAGTACTGCCTACATTTGCAATGCGTGATTCATTATCAATTTTTTCAAATACATTTGAAATAGACTCTAATGCAACCGATTTAGAATCATCATTATCTAATTTATTAAATGCACTTTGAACTGATAACCAAGTTTTATTTATTGGAGAGGTACTATCTAAACCAAATTTGTAATTAAAATCTGCGTTATCAGCAATGTTTGTAATCGGTGGTTGTTCACCTATTGATCTTTGCCAATTATTTATAGCTGAAAGTACTGCCGGATCTATAGTAAATCTTTTTTCTAATCTTTCTTCTGTTTTTTGAATAGAGCTAAGATCTTCTTTAGAAATACTTCCATATACATTACCCAGTTGTGCAGCAGCATTTGTTAATTTAAACCTTAAACCATCATCAACATTTAAGTTTACAAATGATTTATCTAAATCTCGCAAGTCTTTACGCAATGCCCGCAAATAATCTTGCTCACCCTTTAACATTTGTACCAGCATTTCACGCTGTGCAAGTTGTGATGCTTGAGTTTGTTGTATATCTTGTGCAGCTTGCTGATATGCCATTTGTGTTTGGCGTCTGGTGTTCTGACCAAATAAAGCAAAGTGTGTTGCAAATGAACTGGTTTTAGCCATTGTTAGACTCCAAATAGAAATTTTGAAAAGACCAATCTTTATATTTAGGAAAATCATTAGAAGCTTTAATTGTATTTTCTAATGAAGCACCAAATGTTTTAGCAAAAGATTTATTTTTAAGTTCATATGCATCTTTTAATGCTTGTTGTTCTTCTCTTGCTAATGCTAACTGTGTTAGTTGTGGTCCTAATTCTGAAGCCTCACCACCCAATGCTTCTAATCCATATAGCATAGCATTGTCTTTAATCTTTTTTAAGTTGCGCAAGTTGTCCATTTCTTGTTTGCGCATTGCTTCTTGTTGAGCCATATCAGCCTGGGCTCTTTCAGCAGCAGCACTACGTTCTTTTCCTGCAGCAGTTTCCATAGCTTGTTGACCACGAAAATATGCACCAGAAGATATGTCTTGTGATGATATATCTTGTGCCATACGGTCTTTAGCTTCACGCATAGCACCTTGTACTGGTGTCATTTGTTTACCCATAGCTATGTTATAATCTCCACCAAGCATTCCAATAGCTTCCATGCGTTCTAATTCACGCAAGCGTTCTTCTTCTTCTGTTGACATAGCTCCGGCAGCTTTTTTATATGCAGAAACACCTTTTAATGTTCCACCTATAACTGAACTTCCTAAACCTAATACTGATAATGTTGCTGGATCTATAGCCATAATTTACCTACATATAAAATAATTCTAAACATACGCCCCAAGACATAACTTGTGATTTATGTGATGTTGCTCTTCCAGTTAAACCTAAAAAGAAATTAATTGTGCTTCCTTCTAAAGTAGTAAACCCAGATAAATAATTAGTACCATCTAATAAATCTCCGTAAACTACAACTCCTGAAGTAGCTATATTTTCACCATTGCTTCGACTTGTAGATATATGAGTACCATTTGGTATTATCCCTGGTGTTTTAGTATTGGCACCTACAAAAAAATTATTTAAGTTAGTTCCACTAAACTCATCTGTTTTTTCTTGTATCCACCATGAAAACAATGCTGTTGCTGGTCTACCTATATTTATTGTAAATGCTGTTTCTGGTATAAAAACATTGTTAACAGTATCTGCTGATCTAATTGAATTAAACTTAGTTACAAATGTATAGTTTAATGATTGATAAGAATGGTTTTGCCCACCAAATATACCTGTACAATTATGCGTCACATTGGTTTGTGCATCTATAGTACCAGGCATAATATGTTGTGTATCAACAAACTGGGTGCCTTTTAAGTCTGTAGATCCAACAAGATGAGTATATTTTTTTAATCCAATAAGCTCATTATTAAGATCATCTCCTGTTAATACGTCACCAGTAGACCATGTTTTTATAGGCGTATATGTCATTTAGACCTCATTACCATAAAGACTAAAAATGTTTTTTTATAGTTAACTGATGGGCTTATTGTTGCTAAGTTTGCCGCAGTACTATGCACAAGATAATTATTTTCTGAACCACCAGTAGCATCATAATATGGTGTTACTGGACCTTGCATTGCTACTTTAAATATTATTGGTACTGTACCAGCTTCGCCTGCCGTAACTTTATGTATCCATGACCCGCTTAACGTGTGTTGTGAATTGCTTGCCTTTAAAACAAAATCAGATTTTAAAATAGAATCAGCAGCAGCAGCAGGGGCGGCATCAGTAGGTGCTACATTAGCAATGGTTGCTCCATCATCAGCAATAACTGCATAGTGTATAAAACTTGTTGCTTTAGTATTAGTAACTAATGCACCTGTTTTAGATGTATCTGGTGTTGTATTGTTAAAATGTGTTTGACCTGGAACCGGAGCATATGCAGCACCGTTAAAACTCCATTGCAAATATTGAGCAAAAAAATGATCTCTCATTTCTGCTATATGTGCCAATCCACCACTTAGCGCATCATAACTTTTTGTATACCTTGTATGCCAATAAACTCTTATAATATCGTTTTCAGCAAGCTGTAGTGTTCCAACATTAAATGTACCGCTTTGTATAACTGGTGTCGTTAATGAGCCTTCATCTACATTAGTACCACCTGTTAAACCAACAGAATTAGTTTCAAAATGAACCAATTGTATTCCAGCTTTACCATTTGTCGTTATTGTTTTAAATTGAGTTGTATCTATAGATGAATCTCTAATGTTTGTTTCATCTATTTGTGTGTTTACAGCAGTAGCAACATCTTGAAACTTGCTATTTAAAGGAGCTGGATCAAGTTTAGTTTCTCTATTAAAGCTTGGACTAACAAGTTTGCTCATCTCCACCGCCCTATTAACATTGTACGCATACCAAATAAATGAAACTGTGTTTTATGTAACCAATCAGTTTTACCTTTTGGTGTTATTTTTGCTTTAATAGTTAGCTTACCTGTACCACCAGGACTAAATGTATTAGCAAATAATCTTATTGTTTGTATTGGTTTAGCAAAATCAAATGTATTTAACATTGGCACACCATTCCATTCTATAACAAATTGTACGCCTTTTTGATTTGTTTCTGATGCACCCTTTGAAAACTGTAAGTTTATATACAAATGAGCCATAAACTCTATTTGCATCATTCCATCTTTTAAACCAGTGTATTCTCTATCAACAACAGTTACCCATCCACCACTATAGGTAGAATACGTTAAGCCTCTAAAGCCAGCATTTGCACCAGTACCAGATGAGGTATCTACAAAAAATGCATCTGTAGCAAACTCGGTTTCATCATTAAAAAAAACTGTATGAGTAGCATTATCTTTTAAAATGCTTTTACCAACTGTATTGGCAGGTATTTGGTTTCTATCTAAACCACCATTAATAGACGATTTACTTGCATTGTATTCATTGTTGAACTGTTCATAATCAACGATGTTAGCATTTCTAATATCTGCTTCTGTCCATCGTTTCATATCTTTTTACCTGCTATTATTTTAGTTCCTGATGCAGTAAACTCTACAGCATAACCTATTAAAACTATATCATTTGAAGTGTTAATTTTAAATTGAAAATGACTGCATGATCCTTGCGCTATTGGGTAACGTATAGCAGTTGCCAATGGTTCTTCCCATGGTTTATCAGATCCTGTAATAACTTGTGCAGTATTATATACTGATTGATCATTGTGATCTGCTCTTTGCAATTTACGACCTTCAGCAGCAATACCAGAATAATAAAAGTCTTTAAAATATTCAATAGGTATAGTGTTATCACCTTGCGTTAATACATAAAGATAAACAAAATGAACATGCTTTTTTATTGTTTCATCACCCATATCCATCCATGGGCTTCTAAATGTAGATACAGGCGGGGCTTTATCTACTATACTATCGCCAGTTTTTTGTTCACCATTGGCTCGTTTTTTAGATATTACAAATACACCAGGCTGTACATTACCTTCATTTGTGCTACCAAAAAATATATTGCCTATATAATCCCTTGCTAATGAAGTAACTGGAAACTCAGATCGAACACTAAAAGCATTTTTTTCAACGTGATAAACTACACCTAACGGAGATGTGCCACTACTGTTTCCATCGGCAGGGTAATAACAATGCCACTCTTGCCACTTAGGAGAGTAAATAGCGCAAGCTTTACCAAGGCAATCTTCATTTATTCGATTCATTGTTTTTAGCATATGCTTTGATATTTGCTTTATTCCTGGACTATCTGAATACTCCATGTTTGAGCTTAAAGCATATATACCATCTGATGCTAAGAACATTAAGCCTACGCCTGGCACATTGGTCACTGTGTTGATTGCGCGAGTTCCAACCTCTGTTGATATAGGTACAGCAGTAAAGTTAGGATAATCGCCCATTATGGCGTCTATTCCACGTTCTCTAAATACCAATAGAAAGTTGAAGTAAGGGTGCAACCCAGTAATCCCACCGCTATTGCGGTTGCCCAACTCGATAAAGCTTGTTGCTTCATACTGGTCCGGCAACGTGGGTTTGCTATAAAAAAGCATAGTATCATTATCAGAACCACCTTCTACAAATAAACAATCTTTATATACTGAACTAAAACGAGTTCTGGTAGCAGGGAATAAAATACTTGCTGTTTCATCTGGTGCAAGTGATCCTAATGCGCCATCAGGAACAGCATCATATACAGCATCTTCAGTATTGTTATTGATATCTTTAACAAAGTAAAAATCTGATTCAGTACCTACAGCGGCAGTACCATAGTTTTTAGTTCTATACAAACGCCTTGCAACTGTACCTTCTGGACCCGTTGGTATTTCTATATACAAAGCATATTTTAATTGTCCTAATGGCGCTGTTGTTGCTTCAGTAACCCAAGTTATCATTCGGCTTTCTTCTGACAAAGGCGATTCTGCACCAGCATTATTTATAAATGAAACACGATATCTATATTTATTAGTATCACTTGTAGCTGTAGTATTGGTTCCTAATCCTTCACCATTATATGTATAAGAAGATGATCCTTGAAATGGAAAAGCAATTGATGTTGCTTGACCAGTTATATTTAATGATGCTACCAATAAAGATACATCCCATGGATTAGGGGCTGATGGAACTGTATTCCAACCTAAATCATATACATATGGAGTAAAAGTTATTGGAGCCCTATGCACTGGCCATGCTGCATATTTAAATGCTTTATTATATCCGTTACTAACGATTAACCATTTACTATAAGTTGTATATTGTGTTGAGGCTTCATTTGCAGCAGGTATTGTTCTATTTGTAGATACAATTCTTAAGGTCATAGATGAGCTATGATTTTCATCTAACTGATATAAGGTTCCACCAGACTCTACAAACATAGATTGCATTGCTCCTTGATGTCTTGAAAAGACAAACAATGAATCTATTTTATTAGTTGCTGTTGTTGTACTACCTAAACTAAATGGTAAAAAATTACCAGCAGGTATAGGGTTATATCGCTCATACCCAATACGATTGTCCCACCCACCAGTATATTTATCTACCGTCCAGTTGATTAATTCAGTAGCACCATCTTGTGTTTGTGGTAGCTTTTCATATAAACCAGATAAGGCTTTTATTTGTACAGTAGTATTTTTCATGTTCTGGTCAAAGGCGTGTACAAGGGGAGAGGATTAACAACGCCGTCAAGCATACCCCGTTTAACAAATCTTCGAGGAATCTGTGTAAGGTATCTTTGTTCAAGTTTAACCATCTCTTGAGCTACTTTACGCTCGTACATGTTTGCTTGTGGCAAGTTGTCTAACTTTACAAATAGTTCTCTAAGGCACATATATGCTAATATATGATGTGCTGATGACGGCATTTCTGGTGTATCGTTATCATTAACCAATGGTTGTGGTCTAAACATATAACGCACAGTTACATCATAATCTTGATCTTGCCTGGGATACAATCGTATGCGTTGTGTATTACCATCTATAGCAGTGTAAGGTTCAGTTTTAAATTCAAAGTCATCTTGAAAAACAGTATGTGTAATATTAAATTGTTGAGATGGACTTGTTAATGGTATTAAATTACCTTGAGTTCCTGATATATTTAAACATCGCTCACCTTTCCAACCGGCTGATGGATTGCTTACATATATTTTTCTATAGTACCCAGTTCTGTTTGGAAGTACAGTAAAAGCTACATCTAAAGTAGGCTTGTCTGTTGTTATTGAAGTAGACGTAGACAGAGCAGATTCTCTACCTGCATATACATATGACATAGATACATTTAAAGTTACATTTGTACCTGATCCAGTTCCAGATGAAGTTATGCTTTTAACAGATCGTGGTGTAGATACATGGTATTCATCGTAAGGAACCCAAAAGTTAGGAAGGTTAACTTCATCTAACGGTAGGTTGTAATACTCATCTTCATACCTGGCTAATGCGGTAAACATACCAGGCTCTTGTGGTGTTAACGTCATTGATCGTTTAGCAACGTTCATAATAGCAACACAATCAGATGGTAGGTCTAAATATCTAAATTTAATCTTAGAAGTAAATGTAGTTGATGTTGCATAGCTTGGATTGTCTGTTGTTATCCACAATGTAGTTGTATTTTGTACCCATGCTATTTCATATTCAACACCATCTACTTCTATAACTTGGCCTTCCCAATGTGTAGGTACTGGCGATACTGGTGCTGTTAATGTTAATTGTGCTGTACTTGTACCAGGAGATATAACTTCAACTTTAACATCTTTATAAGCTTTTACAATCGTTTCCTTTTGGGCAAATGTAAACTGCTTAGTAGTGTATAGCCTATAATATGCATCATTAATAAGGTCGGTGATCTGTTGTCGATAAGTATCAACAGCAGGGTCATAGTCCACTATATTGGCTATCATGTTTCTTAAATCGACTAATCGCATATATCACCTATTAAATAAAACCCCCCTCACTACTGGGATGTAGGAGGGGGGAGTGGGCGAAAACGCCCAAGGCGGGAAGAACCCCCCTGTGACGGTTCTTAGAATTATGTGTTTCGCAAAATTAGAACTTTTTTCAAAGCCGCAGCATCACCGCTTCCAGCGGTTTCAAGAGCAATAGCTGAAGGCAGTTCAATTGCTTGAACCTTGTTCATAAAAACACCATCAACATTACCAGCAGTAAGAATGTCTCCTACTGCAATAGCTGAGTTTCCAGTGTGATCTTTACCTTCAACTTTCGCCGAAGCGATTCCACCAATAACTACCCGAATAGGCTCATTAACAGTAAAAAGACCAGCACTATTAGCAGCTTCTAAAACAACACCAATAGCATTTCTTTTAGCGGCAGCCTTACTTGCTTTTTTAACATAAAGTGTTTTTTTACCATCGTCTGCATTGCCATAATCAAAGGTAACAACGTCACCAATAACAAGTGTTTCAGCAGCAAGATAAATTTCAGTTTGTCTACGGTTAGAAGGCGTAACTCCGCGTGAAGTTCCATCTTCGTATGTAGCGTCTAAGGATTGTAAATAAGTTGCACTAGCCATGACTAAGCCTCCGCATTGATAAGCACACCTTGACCAGCAAGATGGCTAATAGCCAACTGTGTACGGGTCATGATGTTAGATGACATAGCAGCATACCCAGAAATGGCTTTCATTTCGCCCATCTCAAAGAATGCGTCTTGATCGAAGTATACGTTGAACAGTTTAGAGTTCAAGAAATACATAGACATTTTATCGCCACCACCAATAGCATAACCAAGGTTGGGCTCAATGTACATCATAGCACCGTTATAAAGCAATCCAAGCTTTCCGGACATTCCTCGCATTTGGTCCATGCTTGAATATCTTTCTTGTGCTGTTAATGCAGAACGGTATTGTTCATATGACAACGGAGAAGCAAGAATAATATCTACTTCGCCTTCTGGTGCAAATGTTTGAGTATCAATCATTAGTTTGCTCATTCTTGCCAGACCTGTATCTTTAAAAAGATCAGCAGGGGCAGCAGATTTAATATTAGCAACTTGATTTTGCCATGATTCTTGAAATGCACCTTTACTAATACCACCAACTTCATTGGTTTGAGTTTTAAAATCTGCTTTTTCAAAAAAGCCCTTAGTTGGATTTGTAAGAGCAGTTTCACCATTCATAGTATTAAGTTCAGTTAGAATGGTAGAAGTACCAGCAACAGTTTGCTTACACCATTCACGTTGAAGCATACCCATAACGGACTGCAATCGTGCTTCGGCAATACGGATTACTGCTCGGTCGCCTTTGTTTGTAAGTTGTTCTTTTTCAGTAACAACAACAGGTGCAACAAAGTCACACCAGTCAAACTCGGCAGTTCGCAGCGGATCTTTAACAGCAAGGTTAACGCTTTCATAACCAGTTGATAATTGTGTAATAGATGAATGTTCGGCCAGGATGACCGGGTGATTGACTTTAGAACCACCGTTTACTTTCTCGATGTTTCCCTTAGCTTTAACCGCGTCCAAGAGAGGGATCGTACGGAATGTATTATCCACTTCCCTGTCACGTAAAATACGTAAGGTACTTGCGAGTACGTCAAATGACAACGCCATTTTAGTCTCCAGTTTGTTTAATGTTTTTGTCTCTTGGGGCGTATCCGCTTAGCGGGGCCTGACTTTGGCGTATCCAAACCGGGGCCTTTGTCAAATAATAAGTACCTTATTTTCTCTGAGATAGCAAGTAATCATATAAATCAACTGCTTTCATTTCTTTTGCATTGGGTGGTGCTGTTATTCCTGCACGCTTACCATTTGCAATTTTTAAACCTGCTGCTCTTGCGGCTCGTCTTCTATTATCTTCTTTCATCGTTAGCTGATTAGACTGTTCCTTTGCGGATTTTCCTTTAACAATCCAATACGCTTGCTCTAATGTTAGGTTTTCATTAGAGACCAATACGGTTTTAACTTCAGCTTTAAACTTGTCATCGGTTTTTAACTCTTGATGTTCTTCAATAAAGTTATTTAACTTAGACCTTGCTTGTACTTTTTGTTGCTCTTGGTACATAGGTTCAAGAACAGATTGAAGTCTTTTAGCTACCGCTTTTTCAACATACTTCTTAAAAGACGACTCATCAAAAGGATCAAACTCCTCGCCAGCCTCATCAGCAAGAGATTGTAGATTCTTATAAGCATCGGATTCATAAAGATTTTTTTGTAAAGCCAATGCTTTTTCATGCTGTTGTTTAGCTTCTTTACGTTGCTTACTAAGCTCTTGAGTCTTTTGTGTATAGTTTTTACGCAGCGACTGCATAGCTCTTTGAACTTCAGGAGTTTGGTTTTTATATACCGAATCCCAAGATTCACCTTCACGCAAACTTTCTTTCTTAACTTCTTGACCACTTTCTTTAGCCTCATGTTCTCTTAAAATCGCTTCTATGCGATCTTCCGGTGTATCGGGTTGAGATTGAGGCTCACCAGCAGTTTCATTTGCCGTCACCGCTGAGTCTTGTGAAGCTGCTGGGGCCTCGTTGTTGTCACCCGCCGTCACAGGGGCTGTTTCTTCTGCCATTACATTCTCCTTAAAAATAATTCTTCATCAGTTTCTTCAACACCTTCTGGTGTTTCTTCCATTGTAACTTCTTCAGCCACTGGTTCTTCTGCACCTTGGCCTGCAATAAAGTCCAATATCTTTTCATCTTGTACAAGTTGCCCAACTTGTCCTGCTAACATAGCAAGATCACGATCATCTTGTATAGCAGACAAATCAAATGGAGCTTCAATGCCTGCTTGGCTTGCTATATCTGCAATACCCATCAATACATCTACAAACTCTGGTGGAAATGCTGTAATATCTTCGCTAAACGTAGGATATAAAGGCATATCAATCTTAGGTAAAAGCTTATTTACTTCATCAACCAAACGATTTAAAGCATCTGCACTAAACTGTCCTCTTGGTGCCATTTCCATAGCAGCATCTGTTACCATCATTTCTTTTTGTGTTGCAACATCATCAATGTCGGCTTGAATATCTTGGGGTATAGACATTATATCTCCTGAGTTGCAAACGTATTATCGATTGCTTTAGTAGTATCGTTATGTTTAGCCAATTCCGACTGGAATTTAACCACATCTTTCTCATGTTGTTTGTGTGTACTGTATGATTCGTGTTGAGCTTCGTCAATTTCTTGTTCAGATACGGGTCTAATGTTGCGCTCTTTCATAATTTTGTCACGATGCACGTTAGATTTAACATATGTTCCTAATCCACGGTCAAAATAACCA
>JAAHTG010000912.1_pt1 | contig 23025 bp, 23 predicted proteins | sample 6116081 | NCBI WGS metagenome assembly JAAHTG01 (sample SAMN13939989, study PRJNA603662) | sponge metagenome | isolation source: marine sponge | host: Mycale hentscheli | place: New Zealand | collected 2005 | reverse complement strand
CCACTAGTTCTACTACACCTGTTGCACCTTTATCACCAGCTACAGAAATATCTGGAGTTACCAACGGACGTGCATTAATGTATGCGCAAGAAAATGGAACCGATGCTAATGGTGTTGCATTAGAATCAGAATTAAATTCTGGTGCTTTTGTTATCCCACAAGCTGGAGAAAATTTAATGTCAGTTAGAAGATTTATTCCTGATTTTAAAAACATTTCAGGTAATGTAAATGTAGATTTATTATTTAAATTATATCCTACATCAAGTGTTACAACTATATCTAGTACTGTAACATCAACAACTAACAAAGTAGATACACGTGCACGTGGACGACAAGCACAAATTAGTATAAAAACTACAGGTATAGGTGATGATTGGCGCTATGGTACATATAGAGCTGATGTAAATCCAGACGGGATGAGATAATGGCACAAATAATTTTACCAAGAACACCACAAGGTACACAAGAATATGATAAGGTCCAAATAGATAAGCTAGTTGGCAACCTAGAACAATTAATTTTATTGCTTAATAGTACTTACACACCAGAAACGTTGCGTAATGACGATGAAGCTTTTGCATGGTTTAATGGCTAACGTATATACAAATTATAAAAAAGACTTAGCTACCAATACTGACCCTGTAGTATTATATACAGTTCCGGATAAGGTACAGGCTGTTATTAGATCTATTAGAGTCAGTGATGATTCAGGTTCTGGTAGTACCATTACAGCTACTATTACAGATATAGGTACAAATGTGTTTAATTTAGCTTATAATGTGGCCGTAGCAGCCAATACTCCAGTGGAGTTATTGACAGAACCACTTGTAGCAAAGCAAGGAGAAATAATTACAGTGACACCAGGACATGCAGACAGGCTGCACGTGGTGCTTTCTGTTCTTGAAATTAGTAATAATACTTGATATAAGGAGTAAATATGCCTATAAAAGATGATAGTGTAATAGAGTATGTAGAAATCAATGGGGAAAAAGTACCTAAGATTGTTGTTCCTGCAGAAATAACTATCACTAATACACTAACAGGTAAAGAATACGGTTCAGCTAAAGAAGCTGATGATGACGTAGCTGACCCTGCAACCGACACGCAATCACATCACATTAGACAAGATGTAAAAGTGAGTGTTGCAATTCATAAAATACTAGAAGGTAAAGCAGGAAAAGTATAATGGGATTTAATATTGGAAGAGAACTTAACAAACTTAAAAATAATGTATTTGATGTAGCTAAAGATGTAGCTCCTTATGCATTGGTAGCAGCTCCTTTTGTTGGTTATTATGGGCTACCAGGTGCAGCATCTAGCATGTTAGGTTCATCAACTAAAGGCGCTAAACTTTTAGAAATGTTAAAAATGGCACAAGGTTCTAAATTTATGAACAGTGCTGTAGGCATGGGAATAAAAGAAGCCGGAAAACAATATGCATTATCAAGTATTATGGGTGCAGATAACCCAGAACTTGCAGCTAAACGTGCATTCTATTCTAGTTTTCCTTATTCTTATTTAAGAACTGGTGGTGATTTTAGTCAAATGATGGGTAATGCACCTGACATAGACATGGCAGATTACACACAAGATATTTCTTTTGAAGTTCCAGCAGAAATGGGAACTAGAATTACTCCTCAATATACTGAATATGGTCAATCTTTAATGGATAAATATTATGGACCAGGAAGAGGAGGGCAAAATCTTAATCCTTACTATGGTGAATTTATGGATAATGAAGATTTTGGGCAATATTTTTCTCCTTTAAAACAAACAGAAGATGGATTATCTGGAGGATGGAATGAATTTAACAAATTTACAAAAAAATTAGAACCAATTGAATTACCTGAAAGAGGTAATATGATTCCTTACGAAATTTCACCTTCTGAAACAATTACTAAAACAGTTGTTCCAAATGCTTTAGAAACATTTGAACAAATTAGTGAAGATGCACAACCACAATTGTCTGGGTTTGATTATGCTATGAGAGAAAAAGAAGGGCCTAGTATTTTTGATACTATATTAAAAAAAGAACCACCTGAAGGAGTAATTCCCGGTAGTGATGCTTATAATAAATTTTATGGAATTGGTAAAAAAGAAATTGATCCATATTATATTTTTAAAACATTATTTGATACAGCAGGAGGAGGAAAAACAGAAGGTGATTTAAAAGAAGATGAAGAAGAAGATTACCAAGAAATGTTAGCACGTATGGCTATTACGCCTTACGGAAATCTTGATGGTTTTTTAGGATACAATAAAGGTGGCGCTGTAAGAAAATTTAATACAGGTGGTATTAATGCTATGGTTCCAGGTAATGAAAATTTAGAATATTTATACAATTTGTTTGCTAATTTAGCTACTCAACAAAACAATGATGAAATGGTAGGAGAAACTACTGTTGAAGAAGTAATGAAAGATCCTAATCGTGCAGCGATGGAAGAGACCATGACTACTGATGTAGCTATGAATGATCCGGGGCAGTTTACAGATCCAATGGCCGGTGATGATTTTAGTGTTGATGTACAAGAAATGATTAATCAACCTGGATTAGAAGATTTTCAAGGATTAGAAGATTATTTAGGAACAGTAGACATGGCTTCTAGTGATGCCGGAATGCCAATTACTGTTGATTACATGCGTGAAATTTTAATGGGTCCTTATAACCATATGATAGGTAATATGTCAGGGCAAGAAATTATGCAAATGGATGATGACGCTATAAAAGAAATTTATGATGAACTTAATTCTAGATACATGGCTACAGGTGGCCGTGCACAATACAACATGGGTGGAATGGAATTAAATGCTGTGCCAGGTGGCGCGGTTCAAGGACCAGGAACAGAAAAATCAGATTCTATTCCTGCTCAATTATCAAACAATGAATTTGTAATGACAGCAGACGCTGTCAGAGCTGCTGGAGGTGGCGATATAGATGCGGGAGCACAAAAGCTTTATGGAATAATGAATGCTTTAGATCCTAATTCTGCAAAACCAAATGATCCTCCAGAGTATGCATGAAATGGAGATTTTTTGAACCCAATGATTTAAACTGGATCCTTAAAATAACAAGGGACATGTTTGATGAATCGGAATGGAAGGATGAACTTGAGTACAACACAGAGAAAGTAACTAATTATTTTTTCTCTGCACTTTCTAATCCAAACTTATTTGGTATAATAGGTATGGATAAAGAAGAAAAACCAATAGGTTTTTTAACTGGTATGATAATGGAATATACTTTTAGTAATTCTAAATATGCTAGGGAAATGGATCTATATGTTATACCTTCAAAACGTGGTGGTGTAACAGGAGTTCAATTAATGAGAAAATTTATTGATTGGTCTAAAAGCAAAGGCGCAAAAGAAATTTATTTTGAGCCATCAAGAGGAGTTAAAAAAGATTTTGACGCAATGGGAAAAAGATTAAACATGGATAATATAAGCACAGTGTACAGGAAAAAATTATGAGTATACCTGGATTAGGTGGAGGTGGTGGTGGTAGTCAAGATGTCACTCAAACACAATATACTCGTGAAGCACCGGATATAGAATCAAGAAGAGTCCAGTTAATGGACACGGCTGCTAATTTAGCATCTAAAGGAAAGCAACCAAGTGCTGGTGATATTACTATTCCTACACAAGGTGTAGCAGGTCTTGATGCATTGCAAACCACAGGACTAGGAATGTCTAGTGCAGGTATTGGATCTTACCAACCTTATATCAATCAAGCTACTACTCAAACATTAGGAAGTACAGCAGCTTATGATCCTAATTCTTATCAACAATATATGAATCCATACCAAGATGAAGTTATTGCTGGTATTGAAAATCAATTTGCTAAAGCACAAAATCAACAAAACTTAGCAGCTGTTAAAGCTGGAGCTTTCGGTGGTTCACGACAAGGAATTGCTTCAGCAGAATTATCTTCACAACAAGCGCAAGCAGTAGGACAAGCGCAAGCGCAAAATTATGGACAAGCGCAACAAATGGCGCAACAACAATTTGAATCTCAAATGGGGAGACAAGCGCAAGCTGGACAACAACTTGCAGGGCTAGGACAATATCAACAACAATTGCAACAAGGGGACATAGCAAATGTAATGGCAGCTGGATCTATTAAACAGCAAAATGCTCAACAACAAGCAGATGCTCAGTACAGACAACAGTTACAACAAATTTATGAACCATTTCAACGAATGGCTTTTGTTTCAGATATTTATCAAGGTGCACCGTCTAGTGGAATGGCTATATCGCAGGGAACTGCGCCAACAACTAATCCATTAGCACAAGGTATTGGTGCAGGTATAACAGGTCTTGCAGCATATCAGGGCTTTAACAATATGATGGGGTAACGATGGCCATTAACAATCGTAAAATGTTTAAACAAAAATTAAATCCTGGCGGCACAGCTGTAGCTACTATTGCTCAAGCTGCTGGTAAATCAATTCCGTGGCGTACAGGTATGTATAATTTAATGAAATTACCTGCAGCAGCATGGGCCATAGATCAATATACTGATATGTTTGGTGAAAATTTATCAACACAAGAACCATCTTCTACGAACAATCCTAATGATGAAACAACAGCAACATTAGATTTAAGCGAGCAAGTTGAAGTTGAATCAAATAATTTAAATAATAATAATATGGATAATCCTCCAGGAGCTGTGGGTAATGTAGACTTAAGTAACATAGAAGGCACTTTACCTAATGAAGAGGAAACAAAAGATAATACTAACGCTGCTTTTGATGATGATGCTATAGGAGAAAATTCTGTTATAGCTAATGCTATTTCATCAATGGATTTAAGTTCTACAGGACCTTTACAAGCAGGCACTATTTTTCCTGAAAATGAAAGTTTAACAGAAGTTAAACAATACGCTGATGCTTTAAGAGGATTACTTGGTGATGATAAAGGTCAACGTTTAGCTAACACAGCAATGTTAGCTCAATTAGGTATGGCTTTAATGACGGGAAAATCTTTGCAAGGAGGAACATCGGGATTTTTAGATATTGCCGGACAAGCTGGATTACAAGTAGCACCAATGATGATTCAAATGGGTGTAGAACAATCAAAACAAGATCGTGAGCTTGGGCTAGCTGCGTTTCAAATTTGGAAAGAAGAAAAAGATAAAGCTAGTAAAAGAAGTGGTTCTTTTTACAATATGTACCAAGTAGGATATGAGTTTGATCAAAATAGTGGTCAACCTAAAATGCTTGGTAATGGACAACCAAGATATTCTTCAAATACTTTTAGAGATGTAGTACAACAAAACAGTCCAGAGATGACAAATTATTTAGCAATAAATAAAGATCCTAAACAAAACCCTAACTATCCTTTTCCATTGTATGTTCCAATATCACAAAGTGCTTCTGAAGCAGGAAGTGCAGGATTAGGTACTTCTAATGCATCTGGTTTATCTCCTAACACACCAGCTGGTGCGCAAGATCAGTTAAAGTTTTCTAAATATATTTATACAAACATGGATGATGTTTACCGTTACATTAAGATTGCTATGGATAAACAACATTTAATTGGAGCTAAAGGAGAGCTAGGACAGTATGGTACTGCACCTGCTTATTATTTTAATGAATTATTAAACGGTGGTAGTCAAGGCTCAGATCAATTTATGTCTGAATCAAAAGGCATGGCCCAAGAAACTATTAACAACTTAACGGAAAGTTACATGGAAGGAAGTGCAGATCCTGCACAAGGGTTTGGTATTGTTAATGATGCAGCTAACAGTAGTATGGGTGCTATCTATGGTAAAACTTATACAGGTCCAGACTTACCTGTTTTTGTAGATTATAATAATGCTAAAGGACAAAACATTGGAGTGTCTGCGGAAAAACCTTATGGTCAACCAAATGTTTATTTAGTTAAAGGTGAATTAGATCGTATGTTTACTGATCCAGATATTCCTGGCATGCAAGTATTCGAACGTACATTAGGTTTACTTTTAGCACGTTCACGTCAGCCTACAGGTCGTATGTTAGCAGACGTTCTTCGTGCATCATTTCAAGATGCATCCATTTCTGGATTTACAGGGCCTGATGCTAGACCAAACATGGTAATTAATAAACTATGGTCGTTGGCAAACAAATTAGAAGGAGACATGCAGGCTGGTTTTTTAGCATCTAATGTTGTTTCATCTGATTGGGCATTAAGTAAATTTGAAGGTGGTGTTAAAGAAGCTGAAGCAAGAGGTTATACAATTGATGATACTTTATTTAATTTTCCTGAAAAAGAAGCAGCTATTAATAAATTTTATGAATTATATTTTACTCCACAACCAAATGGACAATGGGTAGAACAATACACTAATTTTCCAACAGGCACAACACCATCAGATTGGGCTGGAAGTAAAGGAAATACTATTTCTATTTCTAATAGTGATGATCAAAAATCTTTAAATGATCAATTTATAATTGAATTGGAGAAATTTAATTAATGGTAACACAACTTAAAAAAGGAAATTTTAAAGAAGGAGAAATGATTGAAGAACGCTTTTTAACAAGCGATCAAGCAGCTAAATCTTCTAAAATTGCAGCCGATACAACTTTTACATCTGTAACTGAAGGTGATATTCCTATTACAGATGCAGAAAGAATTGCGCGTGAAAATAATGAAGCAATGGGTAAAGTATTTGCACCAGTAAAAGACTATGTAATTAATCCATCTTATCAAGTGTGGGATAAAATTGGAAGAAAAGTTGTAGATAAACTTAATCCTTTTGATGATGATTTTTTTGAAAGTAGAAAAATACAATCAGATGATGTAGACCTACAAAAACGACAAGCATTTGCTGCTTATCGTGAAAAAAGAGATCAAACTAAAGGAATGCTTTCTCAATTACTTTCTAAGTATAAAGAAAAAGCTGAAATTGTTCGTGCTAGTAATGGTGACGAAGCTGCTGATGCAGTATTAGAAGAATATTTTTCAGCTAAAAGTAGAATTTTACAATCTGCTAATTTATTAGAAACAGATTTGATAGGAACACCTATTGATTTAGATACATACATGCTTCGTGATGACATGGATTTATGGACAGACAATCCTGATCCTTACCCTTACATTCAATTTGGAGAAAAATTTGCTGCATCTGTTTACGGAACTAACAAAGGATTTAAAATAGGAGAAAAATTATTAACAACAAAAAATATACAAAAATTAAATGGTGTTTTTAAAGCTGCTTCTAAAGCTGGACCATGGTATGTAAGACTAGGTGGTTGGGCTGGAAGAGGAGCAACACATCCATGGACTATTAAAACTGTTTCCGCTTTAGGAACTGGAGGTGCTGGATGGGGTGCTGCTGATTTTGGTTATGAATTACAATTAGATGCAATGAATGCAGCTGGTAAAGGTAAAGCTTATTTAGAAGGAAGTGATGATATTCGTGCAAATTTAATTTCTAAAGCTATACCCGAAGCATTAACTTTTGGAGCAGAAGGAATTAATAGACCAGGTTTAGCACAAAGAACATTTAATGCTGTTGATGAAGCTGTTACCGATGCAGCGTTATCTGCTCCTTTCTTTATGTTGCGCCCTATATACAACGGGTTGCGCACATCAGTGTCCAAGGCCCCAGGTATTAAAATGTTTAAAGATCCAAATAAAGCTAAGGCAGAATTTGGAGAAACAACAGCTATACAAGATTTTCAAAATGCTGAATACTTATGGAAAAAATATGGAGGAGATTTAGTACAATCAGAAAAAGCTGGATTTAATGTGCCTTTTATAGGAAATATTTTAACCCGTGTAGGTCAATCAAATGTATTTGATTGGATTTCTACTGCAGGTTTAAGTGCTCTACCAAAAATTAGTAAAAAATTTAAAGGTTTTGAAACACCACCTACAGTAGCAAGAGGAGAAGAACAGGTAATTGTACCAATGGGTAAATATATGTTTTCTGATTCGTTCATTGCATTTACCAGTAAAGTTTTAGGAAGAGCTCCATGGTTAGGAGGAAAAATTCAACAAAATTTACAACGTCAATCTGATATGTGGCTAACTGCTTTTGATAATATGTTAGGTCACATGGCACCTATTTCACATTTAGCAAGTAACAATGCACTTAACTTTGGAAAAATAATGGGTAAAGGTGCAGAAAAATTTAGATTAAAAGCTAAAGAAATGTCAGATAAAGTTGTAGAAATAGGAGGTAAATATGACACTCCAATTAGCGATAATTATTTACGTAGTGCTGGTAAAGAAGTTATCAAACAACGTAAAAGATTTTGGCAAAGTCAAATAGATCCTAGTACAGGAAAAGTAAATAAAGTTCCACCTGAAGGTGGAGATCCAATTATTAATTTTATTGAAAGACAAATTCTTAATGCAGGATCAACAGGCGCAAGAAGTGTTGAAGAATACATGGCGCTTAAAGCTGCTATTCAAGAACTATATCAAAAAGGAGCTAACTCAGCAATGCCTGTTGAAGATAGTGTAATGACTCTTCTTAAAGGATGGGATAATGATATTGGTTCTTTAGCAACGCACGGCATTGATGATTTATCAAAAGCTTTTAAAGAATATGATGAGTTTGTGGCTAATGGAATGATGTTGTATGGAAGTGACATTGCTAAAAAAGCTGGTGTAAATATGAACCAAGTAGGTATGAATTTAAGACTAGCCTGGGATGATAAAAGAACTTCCCAAAGTTTATTTGATACAATTGTTAAATCAGGAACTGAAACTGATGTTAAAATAGTAAAAAAATTAGTAGGTGATCAAGCTTTTGCAGACGGCGTTGATTTATATATACGAAACGCTTTTAATGAAGCTTTAGGAAAAACAACTGCTGGAGTAAGGCAGTTTGATTTTGAAAAATTTAGAAACTCTATTGGTTTAGGTAAAGGACAAACAATTGAAAAATCTATTTTTAAAGAAGCACTTAATAATGAAAAAGTAATTATACGTGGCATGGATCCTAAGACTGGATTAATGCGTAACTTTAGTGATGAACAATGGTTAGGTCTTGCACCGTCGGGTAGATTTATAGATGATGCTGCAGAGTTTTCTAAAAAAGTAGATGGTGATGTTATTAGAACTAAAGTTCCTAGTATTGATGATTTTGAAAAATTAATTAAAACTTTAGAACGTGTATACAAACATGGTATTCCTGATGTATCAACATTTATGGCGAGAAAAGCTGTTATTAGTTCTACTAATAAAGGTTTAACTGCTTTCCTACCTTGGAGTGGATCAGAAGGAGTTCAAAAAGGAGCTGCTGGTTTATTAAGTTTAGGTATGATTAAAGCGTTAGCAGGAGCATGGTTACTTAGATACGGTGGTGGAGTTTTATCTAGCCCTGTTTCTAACCGTGTGTTTAGAAACACTATTGATGACACATTAGCTGATTCTATTCGATATAATAACTTTGCTAAACTTATTCTTCGTCACCCAGAAGAATGGAAAGAGTTTCAAATGGATTTATTAGAATTAGAAGATGCACAACAAAAGAAAAATATGGGTGCACAACGAATGCGCGATCTTAGAAGTGGGGGTGAAAAACTTAAAGATAATGTATTAAATCTTGGAGGAGTAATTTTAGAAAATGTACCTAAATCATTAGAGATGATGGACAAGGTTATACCTGATCGAATAGGTAACGTCCCAGTGGGAGATATACCTTTTGTAGAAAAAGGTGGTATTGAATTAGGTATAGATGCAGCACAAGAAGCAATGGAAGCCGAAGGTGCTAGTAATACTACAGAAATGCCTACGTTACCAGGTGCAGCAACAGATGGTTTTGGAACAAACAACATGGCCCAAGGATCTTCTTTGGCTAGTTCACGATTAAACCCTAACGCAGCTGGTGCTTTATATGCGGGTGACACTGACATGGCATTAGCAGCACAGTATGGTGGAGGACAATTAGCAGCGAGTGGTGGTACTATAGAGTACAATCCTGTTATGGATAACCAAGGAAATTATACCGAACCACAAAAACAAATAAATCAAAATCCATTTCAAAATAATAAGAGTGGAATAATGGGAATATCATAATGGCTGTAATAACATCTGACGAACCTTATAGTTATAGTTACTCTGCACCAGGACCACCTAAAAATGCTTACGAACAAGCAGCACAAGGCATGATGCAAGCTGGTATTGGAAGTTTGTCAGGTAATAAATATGATGGTGCAGCTTCAATGATGACTACATCACCTGCTGGAAATAATTACTATCATCCTAATTTTAATGTGATTAATTCAAATACTACACATAAACAAAGAATTAGAAATGATAATATTTCAAGTGCTATGCATAGCATTTCTGATTTTGTTAATCCTAATACTGGTAATGCAATGAGTTTGTCTACTGCTTATACTCCTAATTCTGTTTATGCTAGACATGTGTATCCAGATGGTAGCGGATTTGAAGAACGAGGTGGCAACACTTATCCTGTGCAATTAAAAGGACCACAAACTTGGAGAATTAATCCTGGTAATAATAAAGGCTATGAAGGAATACAAGCTGCTCTTAATAATAAATATAAATTAATGAATGCTAGTGACGTAAGACAAATGGATATTAACAGAGCAAAACGTGAATATAATGAAAGTATGTTACCCAAACAACTACAACCAGATTACTACACAGAAGGCCCGGTTGGAATGGATGAAAGTTTAATTCCTGAATACACAAATGATTTTGAATTAGATATGTTTTTAGAAGGTTTAACACCAGAAGATTTAGGTTCTGTGCCTATGCTAACTGCAGGCATGGGAGATTCTTTTCAAAGCCTTCAACAACAAATAGATGATTTAGATGTCGACAGTCCAAATTACGATGACATGTTAGAATTATTAATGAATGATATGGAAATGAAATATCCATATTACGTAGGATAATACTATGAGCATGAAAGATTACATTGCTGTTATTGGTGGCTTATTAACTTTAGGTGTAATGTGGGGAATGACAAATCAAAAAGTATTAGCTATGGAAAAAGACATGGACCGCATGGAAGAAGCTTTAATGATGTTTACAAAAATTGAAGTACGTATTGCAGTCATAGAAACGGAGCTTAAAAATATGAATAAAAAATTAGATAGATAATGAATTACGATAAACTTTTAGAATCAGTAAAAAAACACGAAGGGTTCCGAGATACCGTTTATTTAGATACCCTAAATAAGAGAACCGTGGGCTACGGCCATTTGTGTGTAGAAGATCATTGGGAAGACGGTAAAAAATATGACCAAGAATATTTAGAAGATATATTAGAAAAAGATTTACAATCAGCAATTGATCAAACACATGACATGTGTGCAAATTTAAAAATTAGTGACGATGCAAAAACTATAATCTGTGAAATGATTTTTCAGCTTGGGGGGACAGGAGTTTCCAAGTTCCGAAAAATGTGGGCAGCGCTTCAAGAAAATCCACCCAATTATTTTGAAGCGCATGTCCAAATGCTAGATTCACGTTGGGCAAAACAGACACCAAATCGCGCGAGCGAAATGGCAGAACAAATGCAGAACTGTAGTTAGATGTGGAAAATAATTATATAACAGGAACTGGTTTATCTTCTTATATAGATAACCCCAATTCAAATATTACAAAATTATATCGTGGTGAAGGTGCCTATGATTTTCGTGTACCAAACTATGGATTAGGATCTGCAAATTCCCTGGATCCATATAGAGGAACATGGTACACTAATAATTTACCTTACGCTAAAACATTTAGTAATTTACAAGGTTTGTCAGGAATAGAAATAGCTTTAGGAAAAACAACTTCTAACCCTGGTATTATAAGACAATTAGATGTAGAACTTCCTTTTAGTTCTTATGAAACCTCTCCTAATCCTACAATAAACAAATTATTAGAAGATAAAAAATTTCTTAACTCAGTTTCAGCTGATTCAGGAACTTCTTTAGATAATTCTAAAATAGTCGAAGTTGTAGATAGTGATGGAAAAATTAAATATGTTACTGAAGCTCAGAGAAAATTAACAGATGCCAGGCCTCCTAATGTTTTTAGTTTAAATTATCCTCAAGAATTTGTAGATGCTAATGCTAAAGTTAATGTAAGTGAAAGTTTTAAAAATTTATTTAAAAATTCTTATAAAACTTGGTCTCCTGATGGAGGAAATTATTTTACTGCTACTTATGATAGTCCATATTCATCAAAATTTAAAATTCCTTCATTGAAAATGGCTAAAAACATGATGCAAGATATTTATACAGGAGGAAAAGGTATAATGTCAGCTTATTTTAATGATGTTAAAAAGAAATATACTCCTAATTTTTCTAATTCTAGTTTTTTTAATAATCCAATTACACGTGGAGGATTAAGTACTTTAAGAAACGTAGGATTTGCTGGGGATTTTCTTTTACAAGCAGCTGCTGTAAAAGATGTTCTTACTGGTTCTAATCATGTAAGCGATGGTGTTCAAAATATTAATAGAATGCTAGGTGTTCCAATGGACAGGCAGGGAAATGTCATCCACAACAACCGCGTGTATAGAAATCTTAAGAAGGCAGCGCAGAGGGATGTGCAAAATCCAAATGAAATGAAAGGGGTTACTTCCTTTGATACGACGAGGTACAATCCTCATACAATGAATGCTGGCGGAATTGCTTCACTTATGTTATAATGCCACGTGCAATTAATAAAGAAATATAATTACGCAGAGTTAAAAAGACAGGATGGGGATTCTCGTTTGTATCTTACACCCGATGGTGAAAGCTTACCATCTGTTACAACTGTACTAAATAAAACTAAAGATAAATCATTTTTAAAACAATGGCGTGCAAAAGTTGGAGAGGCAGCAGCTGAAAAAATTATATCTGACGCTGGTAAAATTGGAACCGCGCTCCACCTATATATAGAACGTTTAGTGAACGAAGAAAAGTACTTAGACCTTACGGAGATAGGAATACAAGCAGAAAAAATGGCAAAGAAAATAATTGAAGAAGCAGGTGCTGATATAACAGAAGTGTACGGCTCAGAAGTGCATTTATATTATCCTAACAAATACGCAGGCACAGCAGACATGATTGCCATGTATAAAGGTAAACCAACGATTATAGATTTTAAACAAACCAATAGACCAAAGAAGCGTGAGTGGATACAAGACTATCTCATGCAACTAGCTGCATACGCCCAGGCACACAACGCTTTATTTAATACAGAAATTGAACAAGGTGTGGTTCTTATGTGTTCTCGTGATTTAACGTTTCAACGTTTTGAATTGACAGGGGAAAAGTTTACAAGAGCTTCTGATGCTTTTATGAAAAAATTAGATTTATACAATCAATCTATTCTTTAAATCCAACTAGCTAATTCTTCTCCATTTATTTCTCTAGCAATATTAACTTTGTTTCGAAGTGCTTTAATTATTTTTTCATCAACAGTGCCTTTAGCTACTAAATCAATATACAATACTTTATTTTTTTGACCTATACGATGCGCACGATCTTCTGATTGTATTCTTTTTTCTAAATCATAATTATTAGAGTAATAAATAACAGTGCTAGCTTCTGTTAACGTAATTCCGTATCCACCAGTTTGCGTGTTACCTATAAAAAAACGAATTGGGTTTTCTGGATCTTGAAATTTTTTTATGCATGCTTGTCTGTCTTCTTGTTTAGTGCCACCATAATAAGTACAAGATGACTGTGGACCAAATTCATCATTTATTGCTTTTTGTAGAGATATAATGTCATGAATATAATTAGCCCAGATAATAACTTTACCTGTAGTCTCACCTAGTATTTGCATAAGCTCGTTAAGACGATTATTTTTTAACTGCACAGTTTCACCTTCATCAGTTTTCATATGACCACACGTAATTTGATGTAATCTAATTAACTGTGTCAAAACATTAACAGCTGTAAGAGTTTCTCCAGTGTGCAACATAGTCATAGCATTTGATTTCATTTCACTATAAGCTTTATGTTGTTCTTCTGTTAGTTCCACAGGACGCTTGGTAAATATTTTATCAGGTAGATCTAAACAATCTTTTTTAAGAATACGGTAAGAATGAGGTGACACTAATTGCCCTAATTGAGCTAAGTTTTTAAACTTAACTATTTTCTGGTACTTATGTGTTCCACCTGCAGCATTTGCTGTAATGACCACGGCATACCGGGTTCTAAATGCATAATAACTAGATTGTCCTAATATTTCTGGATCTAAAAAATCCATCTGTGCCCACAAATCCATAGGTGATTGTGTTACTGGTGAACCAGTCAATATTCTACGATATTTAGTTTCATTTCTTAATTGTAAAATTGATTTAGTTCTTTTAGCTTGTGGATTTTTAATTGTAGTACTTTCATCAACAATCATCATAGACTTACCAATCAAAAATATTTTAGCAAATTCTAAACCTTTTTTACTAGAAAAAGCTTCTACATTCATTACCATAATTTTAAATTTAAAATCGTTAATATCTTTAATGTCTTTTAAATCTTGTCTGTATTGTGCACTGGTAGATTGTTTCCAAGCCAATACTTTTTTTTCTATGTAATCTGGAACGTGAACGGGGATTTCTTGTTCAACCCAGTTCATGTACGTTCCTTTTGGGGCAACCACTAGTAAGCGGTCTATTTTGCCTTTGTTATATAATATGCATGCATTATCTAATGCAATTTTAGTTTTACCTGTACCCATTTCTGCAAAGATAGCAAATGCTTCTTTATTCCAACATTTTTTAAGGGCATCTTTTTGATGCGCATATGGCTCAGTTTTAAATTTGTACATTCTTATTTCTAATGTTGACGCAGATTATATCATATGCTATAATGCAAGGCAAGAAATAAAATTATGACAGTTTACGTTTTACAAGAAATGGGAAGAAATGTTCGTTCAGCTGAAAAGTTTGGCGATTTAAAAGTATTACTTCCAGATAATAAACAAATAGTTTTATCTTCTGGACCATTAACACATAAATTAAAAAAAGAGTTATCCACATTTAGTGATGATGACTACTTGCTTTTAATGGGTGACCCTGCTATTATAGCTTTAGCTGGCGCGGTTGTTAGTGAGATGAATAGAGGTAAATTTAAAATACTAAAGTGGGATCGTGATGAGAAACGATACTACGATATAGAAATAGATTTGAGAGGTTAACATGACTAGTTTAGATCCAAGAGATTTACTTACCCAAATGAAAAATGATTCCAAGGGTATGGGACATAATAGTATGGGCAAGATTGGTGCAGTTGCTAATGATGTAGCTGATACTGAAAAAGAAATACAAGACTTAGAAGATAAGTTAAAAACTAAAAAAGATTATAAAAAGCATTTATCAGAAAATGTTTTACCTAACCTTTTTGCAGAGGTTGGATTATCAGAATTAAAACTTGCAGATGGTAGACACTTAAAAGTTGGTAACTATTACGGTGCATCTATTAAAGAAGCTAAAAAAGAAGCAGCATTTGCATGGTTAAGGAACAATGGATTTGGGGACATGATAAAGAACCAAGTCAGTTGTAGCTTTGGACGGGATGAAGATGAGAAAGCTAGAGGATTGATTGACACTTTAAATGAAAAGGGTTATCCGTCTTCGCAACGCGAGTGGGTCGAACCCTCCACCCTTCGCGCATTTATACGAGAGCAACATGAAGCAGGTAAAGAGTTACCTATGGATTTGTTAGGCGCTTTCGTCGGACAAAAAACAACAATAAAAGAATAAAGGAGAAAAGCCCTATGGCACAGACTAAAGCAGTTGCAAAAGCAGCAAAGTTAGATCTAGCAGTTCTTGCTGGTGACTCAAAAGATGCAAGTGGATTTGGCAATCTTGACATGTCAAGAGATGTTATGATTCCTTACATCAACATACTACAAACAACTAGCCCTCAACTTAATCCGTCAAAAGCGGAACATGTTGACGGAGCAAAAGTGGGACAGTTTTATAATACTGTTTCTCAAGAAGTAAGTGATTCACTCAATGTGATTCCTGTACTTTATCAACTAAAATACGTGGAGTGGAAACCACGTGAAACTGGTGGCGGATTAGTGGAAATGCATGATGCCTCTAGTGGCATCTTAGGTCAAACTAAACGTGATCAAATGACATATAAAGATGTCCTTCCAAATGGAAACTATATTGCTACAACAGCTTACCATTATGTACTTGTACAAGGTAAAGATGGGAATTGGTCCCAGGCTGTTATTAGCATGACATCTACTCAATTAAAAAAGAGTAGACGTTGGAACAGCTTAATGCTTACGCAGAAAGTTGAAGGTCCATCGGGAAGTTTTACTCCACCAACCTATGCAATTGTTTACAAGCTTTCTACTGTTAGCGAGTCAAACGATCGTGGTAGTTGGTTTGGGTACCAAGTTGAGAAAGCCGGAATGGTAGAAGATGCATCACTTTATAATGAAGCAAAATCATTTTCAACCGCAGCATCAAGAGGAGATGTCGAAGCTAAACCTGTATCAGAAGGAGAACCTGCGAAAGTAGCGCCTCAATCTAATAAATCAGAAAGCAACGAAGACGTACCTTTTTAGGTAAGTCTTCTACACATAACTGGAGGTTTAGTGGAAGAATTCAAATCTATATTTGAAGGTTTAGACGTAGCTTATGGTCAGCATCAATCCGAAGGGAAGCGTGCTGACGGTAAGCACGAAGGAAAATCTTATATTGTTAAAAAACTTGTTACGGATGAGCTATGGTCTCAGCATCTTAATGGTGAAGGTCCTTCTTTGGGCATTATTCCTATTATGGCTGATAATACATCCCGTTGGGGCTGTATTGATATTGATACTTATCCTATTGATTATCGTAAAATAATAAACACAGTTAGAAAACTACAATTACCTTTAGTACCTTGTCGTTCTAAAAGTGGTGGATTACACGTATTTTTATTTCTTAAAAAACCAATCGCCGCAAAACTGATAAGAGCGAAGTTGAGAGAGGCTGCAGCAGCGATAGGACACGCGGACGTCGAAGTATTTCCCAAACAATCCACAATACTAATAGAAAAAGGAGATTTAGGAAATTTTTTAAATCTTCCATATTATAACGCCAAAAATTCAACTAGGTATGCCTACAAGGATGATGGAACAGCGGCTTCATTGCCAGAGTTCATAGACTTATACAATAGATATGTTGTAAGTAATATAGACAAAGTTGCAACGCAGGTATCGTCTGAAGTAATACCCGATGGTCCTCCATGTCTTCAACAATTATGTTCACAAGGATTTTCAGAAGGTGGACGCAACAATGGTTTATTTAATCTTGGAGTTTATCTTCGTAAGTTTGATCCAGACAATTGGAAAACATTATTAGAAGAGCATAATCAACAATACATGGCGCCACCACTTAGTGCATCAGAAGTTGTTACAGTTCAAAAACAAGTAGAGAAAAAAGATTATAGTTACAGATGTAAAGAGCCACCAATTAATTCTTATTGCAATGCACAAGTATGTAAGACACGTAAGTTTGGTATTGGGGGTAATGGTACATCATTAGAGTTTAGTGCATTATCTAAATTAGAGACAGATCCACCTGTGTGGATTCTTAATGTGGGTGATACACGATTAGAATTACAAACAGATGAGTTGCAAATACAAACAAAGTTTCAGAAGAGATGTATGAATGCTTTAAATACAATGCCTCCTCTTGTAAAACAGTCAGTATGGCAGGAAACAGTTGAAAAGTTATTTACTAACCTTCAAACAATTCCAGGCGATTATACTGATGGGTCTGTGGCCGGTCAATTTGAAGCTTTCCTCCAGGAGTTTTGCACCGACCGTGCCCAGGCTCAAAATAGAGATGAATTATTACTACGTAAACCCTGGACAGAAGATGGTATAACGTGGTTTAGATTAAAAGATTTATCTGATTATTTAACTAGAAATAAATTTACTCATTACAATGTAGGACAGTTAGTTCAAGCACTAACTAGACTAGAAGGTAAGAATACAAAATATAATATTAAAGGTAGAACTGTGCGTGTGTGGGGAGTGCCTGCATATCAGCAACAAGATTCTGCATTTGATATAAAGGAGGTTGATGGTGCGCCTTTCTAAATTAAAAAAGGGAATGCAGAGTGAACAAATAGCCATATTACATTTAATACAAAAAGGTTATTTTGTTTTTAAAAATTTATATGGAGTTGGACCTGCTGACCTCATAGCAATAAATGAAAAAGGAGCAGTAGAAATATTTGATGTAAAAACTGAAAGCTATCGTAAGACCTGGAAACCAGGAACACGTATATGTAGACGATTAACCCAAGAACAAAAAAAATTAAAGATGAAATTTATATTTGTAGATAAGGATGGCACATGCAAAATAAAAATAAGATAATATTAGGACCTCCTGGAACAGGAAAAACACATAACTTATTGAATTTAGTTGAGCAAGAATTAGCTAAAGGTACACCACCGGATCGTATTGCATTTGTAGCTTTTACAAAGAAAGCTGCCAGTGAAGCAAGGGACCGGGCAATAAAAAAATTTAATTTACAAGAACAACATCTTCCATATTTTAGAACTTTACATTCATTTGCTTTTCATCAGTTAGGATTAACAAAATCAGAAGTCATGTCACGGGATAATTATAAAGAGTTTGGTCAAACGTTTGGTATGGACTTAGGATCTGTATCTGATGGCGTGGATGCTGGTGGAGTGTTTACAGTTGATAACCATCTTTTATCAGAGGTTAATCTTGCTAGAATGAAATGCATGGATTTAGAACAACATTATAATAGTTCTAATTTAGATGTTTCATGGCACGCATTGTTGAGAGCACAAAGATCTTTAGAAGAATTTAAAAAGAAAAAAGAAATATTAGATTTTACAGACATGATAGAACTTTACATAGAAGCTGGTATGAAACCGAAGTTAGATGTGGTGTTTGTAGATGAAGCACAAGATTTATGTAAATTACAATGGAACATGGTAAATAAAATATGTGAGAATGCTAAACAAGTTTATATAAGTGGTGATGATGATCAGGCAATTTATCGTTGGGCCGGTGCTGATGTAGAGCATTTAATAAGTTTAGAAGGTGATAGAGAAGTTTTACAACAATCATATAGATGTGCGCAAGTTATACAAAACTGTTCACAAAGAATTATAGGACGCGTACGTAATCGTATACCTAAAAAATGGCATGGTACAAAAACTAGAGGATTAGTGCAATATCATGCATATCCAGACAGTGTTGATGTAGGTGATGAGAATTGGCTTATTATGGCACGAACTAATTATTTACTTGATGAAGTTGAACGTGACATTCGATTACAAGGTTTGTTCTATAAAAGAAATAATCGTTTACCTATATCGCAGAAGTTATTAAATGCTACAAGTGCGTGGAAGAAATTACATGAAGGTCAACATATAGAATTAACAGATGTTAAAGATATATATTCTTATATGTCTTCAGAAATAGGAATAGAACGTGGTCATAAAAATCTTAGAACAGCAAACAAAGAACAATATGAACTAGAAGAATTGGTAATGCAACATGGATTACTTATGAGTGGTAGACCATGGGATGTTGCTTTTGATAAAGTAGGCACGCGTGATAAAGAATTTTTAAGATCTATTGAAACAAGGAACAGGGATTTTACAAAAACAAATCCTCAGATTCATTTAAGTACTATTCATGGTGCTAAAGGAGGAGAAGCAGATAAAGTTATGTTGCTGACAGACTTATCAAGAAAGTCACAAGAAGCAATGGAAAAGAATTCAGATGATGAATGCCGTGTGTTTTATGTAGCAGCCACACGTGCTCGTAATGAGCTACATGTAGTACAACCCCAAAGAGATGGAGGATTTATAATATGAGTTTTAGCACGGGATTAGCCCTAAAAACAAAATCAGTAGTAAAAGAAAATATATTACAACAAGCTAAGGAATTAGTTAGCAATGATAGAGAAGGCACCCATGGTGATGCCAGACAAAATCATGAACAGATTGCAGAGTTTTGGAATATATTTCTTGATAATAAATTAAAACCAATGGCAGCGATTACATGTGATGATGTAGCTGTGATGATGGCTTTATTAAAAATATCAAGGTCAACACAAGGTACATTTAATATAGATGATTACATCGATGCCGCCGCTTATATGGCAATAGCAGGAGATTTAAAACATGACAATTAACTCAGATTGGATAGCACCCACGGAGTTTCCGGATCTAAGTGACCGGGAGAAAATAGCAATTGACTTAGAAACATGTGACCCAGGACTAATTAAAGATGGTCCTGGGTGGCCTAAAAAGATAGGTGCAGTTATTGGTATAGCAGTAGCTGCTAATGGATTTAAAGCTTACTATCCTATTGCCCATGAAGGTGGTGGTAACATGGATAGCAAGAAAGTTATTAAGTATATCAAATCTTTATGTGAAGATGAAAATTTAGAAAAAGTGTTTCATAATGCTCAATACGATATAGGATGGCTAAGTGTACTAGGAATAGAAGTTAAAGGTCGTATTCATGACACAATGGTAGCGATGGCACTTATTGATGAGAATAGATATTCTTACACATTAAATAGTATATCGTTTGATTACCTTGGTGAATTTAAGAGTGAAGCTAAACTTAAAGAAGCCGCGGCATCATTTGGTGTGGATGCAAAGGCTGAAATGTATAAATTACCGGCTACATTTGTAGGAGAGTATGCTGAGGAAGACGCAAGGCTAACGTTAAAGTTGTATGAGAAATTAGCATGGGAGATTAAGAAAGATAATTTAGATACAATTTACGACATAGAATGTAGATTAATAAAAGTAATATTTAACATGACAAAGAAGGGTGTGAGATTTGATCAAGATAAAGTTTTAGATTTAAATGATAAATTTAGGAACAAAGAGAAGAAACTTTTAAAAAGAATAAAGGATTTAACTAATCAAGATGTAGAGATATGGGCTGCGGCTTCTATTGCCAAAGCTTTTGATGCCATGAATCTTCCTTATGATAGGACAGCTAAAACAGATTCACCATCATTTACTAAAATGTTCCTTACGGATCATCCACATGAGTTACCACGTTTAATTATGCAAGCACGTGAGCTTAATAAATTACGTGGAACTTTTTTACAGGGTTTATTAAAACACAACACTAATGGTAGAATTCACGCACACATCAATCAAATTAGATCTGATAGTGGTGGAACTGTATCTGGTAGGTTTAGTTATAATCATCCAAATTTACAACAGATACCAAGTCGTGGGCAGTTTGCGCAAGAGATTAGAAAACTATTTATACCGGAAATTGGCGAGTACTGGCTTAAAGCAGACTACTCGCAACAAGAGCCCAGGTTACTTACACATTGGGCTTGCCTTGTTAAACAATTAGGCGCTGAAGAAGTTAAAGAAGCTTATAAAAAAAGTGATCTTGATTTTCACCAACAAACAGCAGACATGGCAGGGGTTGAAAGAAGACTAGCTAAGACTATTGGTTTAGGTGTGATGTATGGCATGGGTTATAATAAGATGGCTCGTGAGTTAGATATAGATCCACAAGATGCTAAGAAAATGTTGCAGGATTTCCGTGAACGTGTGCCATTTATGCAAGGTATGTTGGAAGCAGTTATGAATCGTGCCAATTCTAAGGGTATTATTCGTACATTGCTTGGTCGTAAATGTAGATTTGATTTATGGGAACCAACGTCTTGGGGGGTACACAAAGCACTACCACATAACCAAGCTAAGGTAGAATATGGGGACGCAATCAAGCGTGCTGGTACCTACAAAGCTTTAAATAGATTAATCCAAGGCTCAGCTGCAGATCAAACTAAAAAAGCCATGGTGGACGTATATGAACAATTAGGAGTTGTGCCCTTGATTCAAGTGCATGATGAACTAGATTGTTCAGTAAAGGACGAAAAAGAAGCTAAAGAAATACAACACATTATGGAAACATGTGTAGAATTAGAAGTGCCATCTAAGGCGGATATAGACCTTGGGGAAAGTTGGGGTGGATGAACTGGATTTGTGTCACATTAATGATTTGTATGAATTTTAATCCTGTTATGGATTACACAAACAATAAAGAATTTATAGAAGATGTACGCGCATGTACGTTACATTTAAATTCATTACATGAAGAAAGTGAAAGAGTGCCTGTAAATTTAGTTATTGCACAAGCGGTTCATGAATCTAATTGGGGTAAATCTAGGTTTGCCGTAGAAGGTAATAACCTCCTTGGAATCCGCACATTTGACTCGTCGGATGATCAACTAAAGCCGCTAAATGTTCCTAATGCGAGCTGGGGGCTTAGGATCTTTGAGACAAAGTGCGAATCCATCTCTTACTATATGTATTTGCTAAACAATAACCATCATTATCAACAGTTCCGAAAAGAAAGATTATTACAGTATTTCAATGAGATAGTTAACTTAGAGGAGTTAGCTATGACACTTGCAATATATGCGGAAGACGTATATTATACGCAAAAAATCATCCGTACATTAAAGAAGTTGGAGGCCTATGACAGAGACTAGAAAACCCGGGTACAAGGAACAAGGCAAAAGCCGTGCAGCAAATCAAAAAGCTGTTGAGGGAGTTAAGCCAGGATTTGCCATTAATCATGAACAAATGGCATTTGAAAGACGTAAACTTTTAGAAGAAATGTCTAGTAAAATGACCCCTGATAAAAAACAATTAAACATGATGGCAGCAGTAGCAGCTACGGAAGAGCCTAAATATTTTAAAACTACAAATTTAACAAAGACTGGAAAGCCAGCAGAATATGATAGCACAGAAGGTAAAGGTGAACCACGTGAACCTACCCTACGTATATTATCATTAGGAGCTGGTGTTCAATCATCGTGTCTAGCTTTAATGGCACAAGAAGGATTAACCAAACATAAACCAGATTATATGATATTTGCTGACACAGGATGGGAGCCATCTTTTGTCTATGAGCATGTAGAATATTTAAAGAAAGCAATAACAATTTGTCCTATTATCACTGTAGAGAGAGGAAATATCCGTGAGGATCTAATCAAAGCAGCGAACCCGGAACCAGGGTCTAGAGAAGAGGAGAAATCGTTTGCTGGTCGTGTACCAAACCCACCTTTGTTTGCTGCACGTCCTAATGGTG
>JAAHTG010000548.1_pt1 | contig 23073 bp, 20 predicted proteins | sample 6116081 | NCBI WGS metagenome assembly JAAHTG01 (sample SAMN13939989, study PRJNA603662) | sponge metagenome | isolation source: marine sponge | host: Mycale hentscheli | place: New Zealand | collected 2005 | reverse complement strand
CAGCCGAAGAAAGCAGCGGCGGATAAAACGCCGGCAGGAAAAGCAGCTGGTAAAACTGCTGAATCAGGCGGCACCGATACCGGATCAGAGCCCGTTGAGGTTTCCCGAGGAATAACCCGGCAGCCAGGGGAGCTTAATGGTTTACCTTACGACCGTCGTGCCGATATCCGTCAGGTGCCACCGACCGCCAGAGGTCTGGCTGAGTTTGCGGACAACCTGAAAAATGGCGATTTGCTGATTGATAAACTTGGTAATGAGCGCGGTGTCATTGCCAGTGGCCATCATCGTGATGTCAAGCTGGTGAACAAAGACCCGGACACAGGCCATAGCAAATTCACGGAGTATTCGCTGACTCTGAGGATGCCGGATGTCTCCAAGTTTATTGACAACCAGCCGAAGAAAGCAGCGGCGGATAAAACGCCGGCAGGAAAAGCAGCTGGTAAAACTGCTGAATCAGGCGGCACCGATACCGGATCAGAGCCCGTTGAGGTTTCCCGAGGAATAACCCGGCAGCCAGGGGAGCTTAATGGTTTACCTTACGACCGTCGTGCCGATATCCGTCAGGTGCCACCGACCGCCAGAGGTCTGGCTGAGTTTGCGGACAACCTGAAAAATGGCGATTTGCTGATTGATAAACTTGGTAATGAGCGCGGTGTCATTGCCAGTGGCCATCATCGTGATGTCAAGCTGGTGAACAAAGACCCGGACACAGGCCATAGCAAATTCACGGAGTATTCGCTGACTCTGAGGATGCCGGATGTCTCCAGTATTAAAAAACTGAATCCTGAGAACGCCGAGTCTGTGGCGAAGGAAGTGGCTGAGATTGAGACACCAGTCAGTCATCTGAATGATTCTGACCTGGTCAATGAAATAGCGGATCGTATCTGGAACAGCTTTCCTGAGAGCTTGCGTAAAGACAGCAAAAAAGAAGACTTCCAGAAAGGGGCCGAGCAACTGGCGCAGGCGATCAAGGATAAAAACGTCGATTACCTGCTATCCCTGCTGGATCAGGGATCAGACAGTAATAAAGGCTCCAAGCGAGCGTTTCAGTACGCCACCAATCAGGAAGGCATTGGCATGACGGCCAAAGCCAACCGTCAGGCGGTGTTTGACTGGGCAGGCTGGACACAGGCTGATATTGACAAACGTGAGCAGCAGAAGCAGGAGCGGCAACAGCAGAAGGCGCAGGAGCGGCACAGAAAGCATGCCATTACTGCCGCTGAGAATGTACCTGTTACTATGGATGGTAGCAAGCAAGGAAACCTGAAGCAGTTTATTGACAACCTGATAGATCAGGGTGCCACTGAGCTGAAGAAAACCGGTGACAAAATACCTAAATACTGGCTGATTAATCCGGAAACCGGAAAAGGCTCTGACCTGTCCAAATTGAGTAAGAAGGGTTGGAAAGGTGTTCCGAAAATTGCCAGAGAATACGCTGAGGTGGCACTGGCTGATCAGCAACAACAGGCACCAGCTGCACCAAGAGGTATCACCGCAGAAGCCGGTAACTGGCGCGGCACAGACTACCAGCGCAAGGCCGATCTAAGTCAGGTGTTGCCTAATGCGAAGGTGGTTGCACAATGGATTCGTGATTTGCAACCAGGCGATCTGATCATTGATAGATTTGGCAATGAATCCGGTATCCTGACGAAGAAATCAGGTCACCGGCTGACACTGGAAGGCCATGATGGTGATGGTGAGGCATTCACCAAAACCTTCAATGTCTCCCATTATATGCTCGACAAGGAATACGGCAGGAAACTCCGTGAGGCACTGAAAGAGACAGGAGCAAAAGATGCGACCGGACGCAAGAGCGGCGATGAACCACTGGAAGGAGCACCTTCCGGAAAAATACAAACTCCTGCAGAAACAGGGCAGGCTGAAGATAGAGGCGGAAAAAGTAGCGGGACAGGCCGCTTAGAATTTTTAGACCGGAAGCTGAGTAAATTTACTAACACGGATCAGGTGCTTGATTACATCATTAAATATTCGTCAGACATGAATAAGGTTGTTGGACAGAAGCTAAAAGATACTGGTGTTAAGGCTAAATTTAAGTATGCGACAAAAGATTTTCTTACTGCAGATAGTTTATCCGGTGCTGATGTCGTAGATAGACGTGCAATACTTCATCTTCACGGAAAATCAGGCGTTTTCGGTTCAGCTCTCAGACCAAAGAATATGGAGAATCGAGTTTATCTCAGGTCTATAGATCAAGTGCATGAATACTTTACAGATATTAAACGTAAGGAGCTAACCGCTGATCAAATTCTTGAATATGCTATCCATGAGATTACACACGTAGTTGTTGATAATAAAATTCAGGATCGGAAGGATATTAGTAATAGAGATTTATCAAATCCTGTAGACCGGATATACGATATTTTTGATAAAGTTAATTCAGAAACGTCATTTATAAATAGATTAGAAATATACGGACTAAAGAATGTAGATGAATTTGTTGCTGAATCTATGAGTAATAAACAGTTTCAGGAATATTTGAAAGGCATCAAATACGGAAAATATCAGACAGCCTGGAGTGCCTTTGTTAATGCAGTCCGTAAAATCATAGGATTACCGAAGGAATCACAAACTGCCTTAGAAGCCGTGCTTCAGGCGTTTGATGAACTGTCTACACCCAATACAGGAGCCAAAAATGAGACCGGACGCACTGGCGGCAATGAACCACTGGAAGGAGCACCTGCCACAAAAATACCAACTCCTGCAGAGTCAGGGCAGGCTGAAGATAGAGGCGGAAAAGGTAGCGGGACAGGCCGCAGAGCTGATGGTACAGCTGACCAATCAGGGACTGACCCATCTGGAGGCGAGGGAGATCGTTCAGAAGGAGCTGATTTACGAGGCGCCGGTACCACATCAGAATCCGACCTCCAGCAGCGAAGCGGAGGAATAGAGTCTGGCGGTGCGGACTTCACCATCGACAGCAAGATCGCTGAGGAAATAGCCGGCAGTGGCCGTAAGTCCTTCAGCGAGAAGCAGCGGTATGCCGATAATATCGCTGCGATCCAGCTGCTGAAAGAACTCGGTGATCGTCCGGCCACCGCTGAACAGATGGAAGTGCTGGCGAAGTACGTCGGCTGGGGCGGTCTGCAAAACGCCTTTGCCAATGAATCCGGTAAAGTCGCTAAGGGCTGGAAGGATCAGGTTAAACAGCTGCAAGACATTCTCACCGAGGCCGAATACGAAGCGGCCATCGCCTCCACACCCAATGCCCATTACACCACACCACCGATCGTGAATGCGATCTATGAGGCCAGCAAACGCTTCGGTGCTTATCATGGCCGGATACTGGAACCCAGTGTCGGTACCGGGAATTTCATCGGTTTAATGCCCACCGATATGCGCGGTAACTCCAATATCTCTGCAATCGAGCTGGATGTCATCAGCGGCCAGATCGCCCAGAAGCTGTATCCCTCCGCGAACGTCAGTACACCGATGGGTTTTCAGGATTTCGATCTGGCGAATAACTCCTACGATATGGTGGTCGCCAATCCGCCCTTTGGTTCTACACCGATCTTTGATCCGAAACGAAAAGATATTTCCGGCTGGCGCATTCATAACTACTTCCTTGCTAAATCCATGGATGCCCTGCGCCCGGGTGGTGTGATGTCGGTCGTAGTGAGTAAAGGCTGGATGGACAGTCATTACAACCAGCAAGGCCGTGACCGGATGTTTAAGGATGCGAAGCTGCTGGGTGCCTTTCGACTGCCGAGTGATGCGTTTAAAGCCAACGCGAATACCGATGTCACCACCGACTTGTTGTTCTTCCAGAAACGGGAAGAACCACTGACACCGGAGCAGCTGAACTCGGTACTCGCAGGCGAGATTGATTTCAGGAACAAAGCCGCCTTTACCGGTGCGGATGGCTCAAGCATGAACATCAACGGTTATTTCGCCAGCAACCCTGACCGGATACTGGGCGATGCCATCACCAGCGAAACCGGCATGTATGGCCCCGGAAAAAGAGACCTTGTTGTATCCAGAAAAGGACTGGACTGGCAGCAGGCGTTAAACGACGGCGTGAATAACCTGCCTCAGCGCGTGTTTAATCCCGAACATAACGTCAGCATTGATCTGAAACCAGAGACCGCTCAGGACATCCATCATGCGGATGTCGGTGGTTTGTATCTGTCGGATGATGGCCAGCTGATGCGCCGTGATCCGGATGTTGAGGGTGAGCAGCGTGGTCAGCCCGTGGTGGGCTACACCAACCACTCAGGCGAGTTCGTGGCGTATAAATCGGGTGACATCAATAAACTGAAACAGCTGTTACCCATGGCCAGAACGGCCAGAGAACTGATCCAGAAACAGATCACGGATGCGACAGATCAGGAGCTGAAGCCGCTGCGTGATACATTAAACCGTCAGTACGACGCCTTTGTTAAAAAGAATAAAGCCCTGAACCGCGATGCCAATAAACGGCTGTTGTATAACAGCGATCCCACCACCGCACCGATGCTGCTGGCTCTGGAGAGTAAATACGAGAAAGAAGTGTCGACGTCAGTGGCCGCTAAAACCGGCCAAACCGCTCGCAAAGAACACGCCACCAAAGCCGACATCTTCACCCGCCGAACCCAGTCTCCCTACTCCGTCCCCAAATCCGCCGACAGTGGTCAGGCTGGCCTGGTGATCAGCCTGTCCCAGACCGGGAAAGTGGATATGGACATGATGGCCGACCTGACCGGTAAAACCCCCAAAGCACTGTATAAAGAACTCAAAGGTCAGATATTCTTTGATCCTCAGTCCGGCTGGCAGACCAAAGACGCCTATCTGTCCGGAAATGTGAAAGAAAAACTGCGTCAGGCTCAGGAAATGGTGGCGCAGGGACATTTTGACGATGTGGGTCAGAAGCTGGGTACCGAGTTTAAAGAAAACAGGGCCGCCCTTGAGAAAGTGATTCCGAAAGACATTCCGCCGAACGATATCTCTGTTCGTATGGGGGCTGTCTGGCAACCGCCCAGTGTAATGATGGATTTCTGGCAGCAATTGATGGGTGGTCAGGCGAAAGTCTCTTTTGTGCCTCAGACCAATAAATGGTTTTTTGATGGCACATCCAGCCGCCTTGATCGGGTGAAGCAATGGGGCACTCAGGGCGCTTCACCCAGCTTCCTGATTGAACGGGTGTTGAATAACAAGCAGATCGTCGTTAAGTACACAGATGCAAAGGGCAAAACGCACACCGATAAGAAAGCCACAGAAGCCGCGAATATTAAGGCCGAAGAAATCCAGAGTGAATTTGAAAACTGGATTTGGCAGGAGCCCAACCGTCGTGAACAGTTGACCCGAAGCTATAACGACACCATGAATACTACCGTCAACCGAACATTTGACGGCAGTCATCTGGCATTCCCAGGTAAAGTCAGTGATGACCTCATTAAATTCCGCACCACCCAGTCCAACGCCATCTGGCGCACGTTACAAAACCAGAGCACCCTGCTGGATCATGTGGTGGGTGCCGGTAAAACTTTCACGATGATCGGTTCTGTGATGGAAATGCGCCGGATGGGACTGGCGAAAAAGCCCACCATCGTGGTACCGAATCATCTGGTGGAGCAGTGGGCGGCGGATTTTGCTCTGTTGTATCCGAACGCCAAGGTGCTGGCCGCCACCAAAAATGATTTCTCCGCGAAAAAACGCAAGCAGCTGTTTGCCCGAATTGCGACCGGTGACTGGGATGCAGTGATCGTGTCACACAGCTCCTTCGGGAAATTGCCGTCTGATCCTGAAACCGAAAAAGCGTTTATTCAGCAGCAGCTGAAAGACCTGACGGAATCAGAAATCGCGGTGCGTGAGGCCGAGGGTAAGAGTTCCAGAAGTACTAAGGAATTGCAGAAAGCGAAAGAGCGGATGAAGGAAAAACTGAAAAAGCTGCTGGAGAACACGGATAAAGATACCGGTCTGAATTTTCAGGAGCTGGGCATTGATGCGCTGTTTCTGGATGAGGCGCATGAATTTAAGAATCTGGAATTTATGACCAGCCTCAACCGGGTTAAAAACATCAACCCAGCCGGCAGTAATAAAGCCGCTGATATGTTCGTCAAAACCCAGTCTATCGCTCAGCGTGGCGGCAAACGGGTGTACGCCACCGGAACACCGATCTCTAACAGCATGGCAGAAATGTATACCATGCAGCGGTACCTCGGTTACGAGGCCTTGAAAAAGCAGGGACTGGCGCACTTCGACGCCTGGGCAAAACAGTTTGGTTCCATCAGCACCAAGCTGGAGCGTAAACCGTCCGGAAAATACGAGCCTGAATCACGATTCGCCCAGTTCATCAACCTGCCTGAGCTGATGCAGCAGACCCGACAGTTCAGTGATGTGGTCAACAACCAGGACATCATTAATGCTCTGGCTGCGGAGGGTAAAGGCAAACACATCCCGAATATAAAAGGGGGCCGTCCTGCCAATACCGTCGCTGAACGGTCGTTGTATCAGGAAGGCTATATGGCCGACATCGAGAGTCGTTTTGGCAATATGCCCGATGACCCGAAAGTCGATAACCCGCTCAAAGCCACCAATGATGCCCGAAAAGCGGCACTGGATATGCGGATGATCTATCCCGACCTGCCTGACTTTGCTGGCAGTAAGATCAATAAGTCCGTCGATAACATGATGCGGTTGTATCACGACTGGTCATCGGATAAGGGTACCCAGCTGATATTCAGTGACCTGTCCACGCCGAAAGGAAAATCGACGGATAAGGCCATCAAGGATTTTCGGGAAAAACTCATTGGCCTGACGGAACAAACCTTCCTGAAAAACCGGGTGCAAAATACCGAACCGGATGCCTTATACGATCTGTTGCTGGAAATGTCCGGTGATGATCGGGTGGATCAGGTGAAAGCGGCGAACCTGATTGAAAAAACCAATCCGGATGACATCAACTCGCTCGGTGCCAAATTCGACGTTTATAACGACGTGAAGCAGAAACTGATAAAGAAAGGTGTCCCTGAATCTGAGATCGCGTTTATCCATGATGCCTCCACCGATAAACAAAAGGCCGAACTGTTTGATGCCGTGAATAACGGCAAAGTCCGGTTCCTGCTGGGCAGTACCGCGAAAATGGGGGCTGGCACCAATGTCCAGAAGCGACTGGTCGCCCTGCATCATCTGGATGCGCCATGGCGTCCGTCTGATCTGGAGCAGCGCGAAGGCCGGATAATTCGTCAGGGTAACGAACTCTATATCCGTGATCCGCAGGGGTTTGACGTCGAAATCCATCGCTATGCGTCTGAGCAGACCTACGACGTCAACATGTGGCAGACACTGGAGGTGAAAGCCGGCTTTATCGAGCAGGTCAGAAATGGCGACCCGACTGTTCGCACGGCTCAGGATGTTGGCGGTGAAGCCGCCAGTGCCGCAGAGATGAAAGCGGCGAGTTCCGGTGATCCCAGAATCCTGGAGCAAGTGGACATACAGCGTCGTCTGGGTACCCTGCAAAACCTGCGCCGCACCCACCAGAGCGACCAGCTCAGTCTGGGCATGACCATCGAGCGCAAGCAGTCTGAACTGACGCAGCAACAGGCGCACATGACCGCTCTGCAGGACGACCATGCCCGTATCGAGCCGGTGCCGCAGGATAAGAAAGGCAAGCCGTTGCCAGCCTTTAAGAGTATTGACGGTACACTATTTAAAACACCGAAAGAGGCCATCGCTGAATTTTCTGACCGGATCAATAACGCCCAGGCTGCGCTCATGGACTCACCGCAAACCATCGGCAGTTATCGTGGTTTTGAGGTGAAGGCGGAGATCAGCAAATTCGGTGCGGATCAGGTGCTGGATGTCTGGTTGCAGGGCCAGCATAACGAATATCCGGTGTATCAGGATTACAATGTCCGTGTTGACGATAGTGATCATTACCACCTGAGCGGAGCCACAGCACGGCTCAGTAGTGCCATCAGTAAGATGGATCACCAGACCAAAGAGACCCAGCAGGCACTGGAGCGCATCCCGAAAGAGATTAAAGGTCTGCAGGAACAGCATGGCCAGCCGTTTAAGTATGCGGATGAGTACGACCAGAAGAAAGCCCGTAATCAGCACCTGCTGGAAGCGTTGGGGGCGACCGATCAAACCAATGAGGCTGCACAGCAGTTGCCGGAATACAGCCAGCTGGCTCAGGAGCAGGCGTATTATAAAGCCGCCGTGGAAGCGGCTACGGATGATGCTAACCGGTTAATCCATCAGGTGCAGCTGTCCCGAGTCAATCGGCTGCTGGAGCGGCTGAAGTATGCCCCGGAAGGTAAGGAAACAGCTGTCGCTAAAACCGTTGAGGCCGAGCTGGATAAGATCAAGTCACAAACCCGCGACCTGAGCCAGTACGCGCAGGTGGCCAGCCGCTATCGTCTGTCGGATCAGCCGGCACAGCGAAATTATCAGACCCGATCGTTGGCGAAGAAGCTCAGCAAAATGGTCGGTGATATCGCTACCGTGGTGCAGCATGAGTCTGATCTGCCCCAGCATCTTCGTGAGCAGATAAAAGCCGATGATGTGTCAGGCCACGTGAAAGGGGTTTATGATCCGGTCACCGATCAGGCCTATGTCATCGCCAGCCGTGCCGAGAGTGTGCAGGACGGGCTCAGCACAGCCCTGCATGAAGCCATCGGCCATAAAGGCCTGAGAAACCTGTTAGGCGACAGTATCAACACGGTTCTGGATCAGGTGTATCGCTCCCTTGACCCTGAACAGATTCGCCAGATGCGCGACCAGTACACCAACCAGCTGGCCGGTAAACCCTCCAAAGAACAGCAGCGCATTCTCTCTGAGGAGCATCTGGCGCACCTTGCCGAGACCGATCCGAGCAACAACTTTGTCCAGAAGGTCATCGCCCGACTGCGCCAGTGGATCAGGCGAGTCATGCCGAACCTGAAATACGCCGATAACGACCTTCGTCAGCTGCTGATAGAGGCCAAACAGCAGGCACGGGTGACACCGGACAGCCGCACGGTAATGAATAACCGGATAGATACGCCGGCTGAAGCCCGGTACAAGCTGGATAAGCTCAACCAGATGGACAAGGAGGCACTGGTTAAAGCGGCCTCTGAAAACTGGGATTCCCTGAAAGATAAACTCCTGTCATCAGGCGCACTGGGTACCCTCGGTGGCCGGCAGATCACCCGGGTTTTCGGACGGGTGTTTAAGGCACTGGAAGCGAATGGCGGGATCAATCCCCTGAAGCGTATCGGCAAACTGACGAACGATATGGCGGCACTGCGCAGTGACTGGGCGCACCGAGCGGAAACGGAAGTCGATAATGACTGGAGTAAGCTGGCAAAAGACAAATGGGCCTACGAAACCACGAATGACCTGATGTACGAGTCCACTGTGGCCGGTGTCGATCCCCGCTGGGATCAGTACAAGCCTAAGCATGGCAAGCTGGATGACCTGAACCGTCAGCTGAAAGAGGCTCGGGGGAAAAAGCAGGATAAGAAGACCGCCCTGCTGGAAGGCTGGATAAAGGAAGAAACCCAGCGTCGTCGGGATTATCAGTACCTGAAGGATAAATACCGGGTGCTGGAAAAGGGCAGTGAGCACGGTGCCCGTATCTTCGATAAGGTCGAGCAATACTACAAAGATCAGTTTGAGGCCACTCAGGAAGCCCTGAGAAAACGCGTGGAAGGCATGAAGCTCGATCCGCATTCCTCCGGAAAGATTATGGCGGAAATAAAGGCCCTGTTTCACCGGCCTGTATCCGATGGCCCGTATTTTCCACTGATGCGTCATGGGGATTACGCCATCGTCGCGAAAACACCGGAGGGTGAGCATTATCGGGCACATTACGAGAGCCTGAAGGCGATGCGTCGTGCGAAAGAGGAACTGCAGCAGGGAGGCTATGAGATTGTCAGCACTGGCAAAACCGGAGAAATACAGCCGAGTCAGATGGGTGGCGTGGCGCAGTTCTCCACCAATATCATGCAGGCTCTACAGGCGAACCGGAATAACCAGATTGATGATAAAGCGAAGCTGGCCTTTATGGATGAGGTGCATCAGATCAGTCTGGCCATGTTGCCCGAGCTGTCTGCCGCAAAACGCGGTATGCATCGCCGGAAGATCGCCGGTTACGACACCAATGCCCGTCGCGCCTTTAACAGTGTGGCGATACACGGCAGTAACCATCTGGCACGGATTGAGTACGGCTGGCAGATTGAGTCTGAGCTGAACCGGATGGATGAAACCGTCTCTGATAGTAACGCCGACAGTCCGCTGTCGGATGATGACAAGAGCACCGGTCGCTCTGTTGCCATCGAAATGCGCAAACGCCATGACCTGAACATGAACCCGCAGGGCAATGCCCTGTCAGCGTTTATCACCAACGGCTCGTTCCTGATGTATATGGGGGGCAGTGCCGGTGCTGGCCTCGTGAATATGACCCAGAATGTTCTGGTGGGTCTGCCGGTGCTGGCGGGGCAGTACGGTTTCAGGCGATCCGCGAAAATCATGGGTGCCGCCATGGCCGATTATTTCTCAGGGGGTAAGCAGCGCGGGGAAATCAAGGATGCCGATGACCTGATCAACAAGCCCTGGTTATCCATTCACAATAAGAAGGCCGGAAAAAATTTCACCGCCGACGAGATCGACCTGATTAATGCACTGATCAAGGACGGCACCATCGAGACCAGTCCGGCGCATTCGTTAGCGGCTCGTGCCGGCAGTGATATCCAGCCGGAGAAACAGAAAAACCGTGAGTGGATGGATAAGGCCATGAAGGCCAGCGGCATGTTTTTCCATAATGCGGAAATTTTTAACCGGCAGCTGATCGCCCTGACGGCCATGCGGCTCTATAAGCAAAACCATAAATACGACCATGGCAGCGAGACTGATCGCGCCAGACTGCAGGAATATGTGCGTGATCAGGTGCTGGATGCGCACTTTGACTACAGCACCTATAATCGTCCCCGTCATTTTAAAGGGAATGTGGCAAAGACCCTGCTGATCTTCAAGCAGTACAGCCAGAACATGAGCTTCCATCTGGGTAATGCCTTCCGTGAGGGGTTCCTGGATAAAAACGCCACCGATCAGGAGCGAAAAGCCGCCCGTAAGGTACTGGGTACCACGCTGGCCATGCATTTCGCCTTTGCCGGGGCTCTGGGTTTACCCGGCATGTCCATGGCCATGATGGCCGCCGGTTTGGCCTTCGGGGATGAGGACGATCCGAAGGATTATGAAACCGAGATCCGCAACGGTCTTGCCGATAGGGTGGGGCCGACTCTGGCTCATGCCCTGAGCAAAGGCCTGTTTGATGGCTTCCTGAATGTTGGGATGCACCAGCGCACCACCATTAATGATCTCTGGTTCTCCGATCCGGGGTATGAAATGGCACCCAGACAGAAGGCCATGCACTACTGGACAAATGTGATCGGGGGACCGGCGGTGAATCTGGGCATTAATGGCTATGTCGGACTGAATGAAATGGCGCAGGGTGATACCCTGCGCGGCCTGCAGAAATTACTGCCGAAATTTATCCGCGATGGGGTGCGTGCCGTCGATTACTACAACAATGGCATCGTCGATAGCAAGGGCCATGTGCTGAAAGACGATTACTCACTGGGCGAAGCGGTGATCAAAGGATTTGGTATTTCACCCGCCAGTGAGTCTGAAGTGTGGGATGCCAGAGGCGCACTGGCCGGAAGAACCAACGCCCTGACCAAACGGAGAAACGATCTGCTGCGACAGCTCGATCGCGCTTATAGAAATGAGGATAAACGACTGTTTGACCGTACAGTGAATCAGATCGAAACCTTCAACAGAAAACATGAAAACAGTGAGACCTTCGGCTGGGCCGTGATCCCTGAAAAGACATGGCAACGCAGCCTGAGAGGTCGGGAGAAAGCCCGGGAAGAGTCCATTCTCGGTATCCAGTTGTCGTCCCCCAGGCGGGGGATGGAGGTCGAAACACGGGGCTATAACTTCTAGGCTTCAGCCTCTCCAGACAAAAGAGCCTTTATCCTCCACCATGGTCGGTTCTGAATCCTGACCGGATAGCACGTCAAGCCCAGTCCTTTTAGGGCTGGGAAGGATAGTTTTGCGTGATATAAACGCAGCCAGAAACATTCTTGCGGCGGGGCATCGCCGTCTTGCAGAAGGAATCCCATCGCTTTAGCGATGGGAGGATGTCAACACCAATCCTTAATACTTGAACCTCGACAGAAACCTTTTTTATTTTCACATCTTCTATTTGTGATTTATTCATAAATCTTTCTCATACCGGCACTGGCTGGTTTTTTTGTGCCTGAAAAATGGAGTAACCCATGAACGAACTTATGCTAAGTGGCCGTCAGATTCGTGTCGATGAGGATGGTTATATTTGTCTTAATGATATGCACAAGGCCAGTGGTGGTGATCCGAGTAACAAGCCTGCATTTTTCTTGAGAAATGATAAAACGGTGAAATACCTTGCGGCAGTAAGGAATAAGTTAAAGTTGCAGAAATGCAACTTTAACGATCCGGTCAAGAAAACAAAGGGGCGTTATGGCGGTACATGGGTTCACGAACTGGCGGCTTATCGTTATGCGAGCTGGTTGTCTCCGGAGTTTGAGGCTAGTGCTTATATCGCTCTTAAAGAATCTTACACAAGAAGTGATCTTATTGGTCAACAAATGATGCAGCAGGAACTGCAGGAGTTTGCTTACAACGAAGGCCGGTCAAAGGAGAAAGGTACGATCGGATCAAAGCTGATGCTGGTGCGGAAAAAAGAGAAACATGTGCTTGAGAAGCAGGCCATTATCCTGCTGAAGAAATATCAGTATCAGCTGGAACTGAAACTGAAATCGGTGTAGCCAGCAATCCGGAAAGACTTAGCCGAAATCACCGGATCACTGACCTGTCCAGAGATCACGACGCACGGAACAACCAGACCCTGACCAGTATAGTGCCTTCCTGCAAAAAGATAAGGCTGATCCACCGTTCAGTGCTATCCCCTTTCCTTAAATATCCCCAAAAAACGGATAACTCTCTCGCATCCCTTATGCGACAGTGGCTAGAAAATATCTGAACAATAAACCGGTTGCATCTGCGGTTATTGACAGTAGTCTGAAACAGATAGCGACACATGTCGTTCGTGTAGAAATCCGGGGGAACTGTGTGTGTCCGTAATGTTTCAGTTTTATGATGGCTTGGAATTGTGGTAGTTTGATAGGAATGGTTTTTTGTGAGGTCTATCAGCATCTTCTTCACAAATGCCAGATAGAGAAAAGGCTCGGGGTGTCAGTCGCCAAACATCCACCTTCGAGCCTTCCAAACAAACAACCAAAAGAGGCCGCTTGTGTATTTAAGAGTTATCTTATCACACCTCCGAGTCATCGCAAGCCTCTTTTTGATGAGAGAGAATGCCGATGGCAGCTCTAGCACAACAAACACTATTTGATTTCCCTGCCGAATTTGAAACGGCAGGCTATCTGGACGAGTCCCGATGGGGAACATTCAGCGTCCTGCGTAAGCCGAAAGGCTCATCAAAAGCGTACCAGCGATCGTATAAACTGTGCGATTTGATGTATGTTCTGGAACAAGCGCAGAAGGATCGAACGGCAGATTACTGGATCAGCCAGGGCGTATTCAGCAAATTTAACCGCCTGAAAACGAATCTGGCCAGCATCGCGACGGCTTTTGTCGATATTGATCATTACCACACCCGGTACGTCCACCTCGATCCATCCTCTGTAGTCACTAAGCTGTTGCGCCGCTGTGATGAGTTGGGCATACCTGAGCCATCCATCATCGTCGGCTCTGGTCGTGGCCTGCAAGCTAAATGGTTCCATGAGAATCTTCCGAAATCCGCTTTAGCTCGCTGGGATACCATGCAGCGTCACCTGGTTAATTCGTTTGAAGAACTGGGTGGTGATCCGAATGCACGGGACGCATCAAGAGTCCTGCGTGTCGTCAACACAGTGAATCAGAAGAATCTGGCTGCGGTTAAAGTCCTGTACGTCAACAACCGGTTTGAGATTGATGAGCCGGTGAGATACAAGTTCAACGATCTGGCCAGGGCGGTCATTCCTGAGAAGCTGCCGGCCAATGATGAAATCCTGAAAGAAGTTGATCCCGGGGCGAAAAAGAAGAAAGGCTCAGTCTCCAAGTTGTCGGCATGGCAGCGAGGTTTCTGTCTGAACAGCCTGAACTGGACCCGGATGTGCGACCTGCAGAACCTGATTGTGCTGCGTAATGGTGATGTCGGTGAAGGGATGCGTGAGCCAATGGCGTTCTATCTCTGCAACTTCTATGCACTGCGGTACTACAAAGACCTGTCACAGAGACCGCTGGACAACTGGAATGAGTTTAGAAACCTGTCACTGGAGGCGGCACCGCACTGGGATGCGGATAAAATCCGTGAGAAAACCAGCAACATCTATGAACTGACACGGCGCATGGCTCGTGGTGAAACCGTTGAATACAACGATAAAGAGTATCCGCCGCTGTATACGCCGACGAACGAGACTCTGATCGACCTGTTCCGGATCACTGACATAGAGTTGTTGAAGATGCGTACCATCATCAGTCCCGATGAAAAGCGCCGACGCGACACCGCCAAGAGGCAGGAAACCCGCCGAGCTGCTGGTGTGAAAGAGCGGAAGGAATATGAAGGTGAGGCACAGGCTAAGAAGGAGAAGGCCATAGAGCTGCGTAAAACTGGCATGAGCATCCGTGCTATCGCTGAAGAAATAGGCGTTGGTAAATCACAGGTTCAGAGGTATTTAAAATAGTGTCCCATGTGTGTCGGCTTAACTGGTATCTTTTAAAATAATACCTTCAGGTATTTGGCTTTTATCTTTTGCAGCTCTGGATCATTGGGCTGGTTCGGAGCTTTTTTATGGGTGTCCCATAGTGTGTCCGCTTAACTGGTTACTGGCTCGCTGTGGGAAGGTAACATGGTGTGTCCGCTTAACTGGTTACAGCTATTTTGAAGGTGTCCCATGTGTGTCGGCTTAACTGGTGTCTTTTACAATCATTACTTTAGTAATGTGTCTTTTAGTGGTTCCCTTCCTCCAATCCTTCCAAAAACATCTGGCCCATATTCAGGCTAACCCGGTGATCTGGCTGTTGTGACCGAACGTCAGTGAGCGAGCAATAGACAGATTATCGGAACCCATGGCTTTTCAAATTTTCGCCTCCTCGCTTTACGCCTTACCTGATTTTTTTTTTCTGCGGCTCGGTCTGACAGTTTTGCTCTCCGAAACTACCCTCTATGTGCTTTCACTCGTTTCGGAGTTACCATGCCTAATGGCTATGCGGTATCCATGAAGAAAAAAATAGTCCAGAGCTATCAGGAGCAGTGGCAGGACACGGGTATTTCGATTGATGATTTCTCGAAGGAGGCCAAAATCCACCACACCACGATCCGCAATTGGTTGCGAACATATGCGCCTGCGTTTGAAGCCTCGCGTCGATCAAGCCACAAAACACAGACCGTGCAGCGATCGATGGCCAGGACGGAAAGGGGGCATGGTATCCAGATCGAATCAGAGTGGTACAATCATGAACAGCAGGAATTCTCTGTATCGGATCATCCTGCCACGGGTGATGCACTCACTCCCCCAGAATGTTCGCAGGAGCCTGATCTGATTGAATCGCTCCGCAGGGAAATACAGTTTTTGCGGCAGCAGGTTGCTTACTGGATGAAGCAGGATTCGGTGCTATGAACTTCATGCAGATAGGGGATCATAAGTTGCCTTTGAGAGAAGTCGACACACCGGAAGGCATTATTGAGGTACCGAGCCACATCTATCGAAAAGCATTAGGCTGGGACATCAAAATTTGCAGGGAAGACGAACCCGTATTTTACGAATATGTGGCAGACAGTCGAGGTGGTCATGCGGTGGGCAGTTTGTCCCTGGCCGTCGAGACGTTATACGGAGTCCTGCCCAATTACCGAACCTTTGATCAGTTACGCCCGGGCAGCAGTCACTGGTACAACGTACGTGAGCGATTTCATAATGACGGCCACATGCTGTATCAGTTCGTACAGACGTACATTTGTGGTTATCACAACAAACTGCGCACGGTGTATTTTTACGTCGGTACCCCCAACACGCGATCGGATAAGAAACTGAGACTGGCCATCGACCGGGCGATCGGAACACGATGCTGGAGTATTGAAACGATTAGAGCGCAAGGTCGATCCATCCTCTATCAACTGCCGGTGCCAAAACATGTTGAACGATTCGCTGTATAAACTCAGTTTGCATCACACCGGGCGTCTTTCGGATGAAGATGGAGCGATGGTTCTGGCGATTAATGTGGCCAGAGTCAGACTGGAGGGTGATTTTGATCAGTGGCTGGAAAGAGCCATTGCCATGAACTCGGATAACCTGCCGGCGTTGATCAGTAATCTGATGGATGTCGCCATCGAAATCCATCAGGATAATTTTTTAGACAAAGTGCATGAGTTTGTTGAATCAGGGCGTCTGAATGAGGTGTTGGCGCAGTCAGAAATAAAGCCATCGTAAACGGTTCGATGGGTAGAGTCGGACTGACGGCGTTTTAAGGTGGTTTTCCAGCGATTTTATCGAATACCCTCCTGTGTTACTTCGTGTATTGAAAACGCCCATCAGTCCGCCTTAAAGCGCCGCTCAGATGGTTTCAGGTTTAGCCGCAAGGCGGTCCTGCGATTTGCTGGAAAAATTCAGGGCCGGCTACGATGCCAGGGCTGCGGCCACTGCCCCGGAAATTGATGAATCCATGGTGGATGGACTGATCGAGCAGCTGAGACCGGTACTGCGTCATCTGGTGACAGACATCACTGAACAAACCGGTCTGTCCAATAACGATGAATATGAATCAGAGTTTAAAATGACCGGTGATTCTTCAGAATCACTGACTACATTATGTGTTTCCTTATGTGTTTCCTTATGTGTAAGAGATTGACCAGTTTTTGGTTGTTCATGATTGACCAGTTTTTGGTTGTTCATGATTGACCTATTTTTGGTCATTCGATTTGCAGGTTTTTGGTCATTCGATTGACCACTTTTTTGATGATCGGATGACATGTTTGCTGTCGATCGAACGTCAAGTTTCTGGTTTATCAATGTCTCCAGTTCTTCGTATGATGTTTTTGAAGACGGCTTATAATAGATCAGTAATTTGGAGCTATTTACGAAAGAGGAAAAAGCCGCGCTGATCGACAGCCACAAAAAAACGGAAACCGCCTGGTTGTCTCGTGATAATGAGCAGAAAACATTGATTGATGAGTTGAATCATCAGCTGGAGGACGGAGCAGAGCAAATATCGACGCATCTGGATGCTATCGGTGGGCTGCAGAAGATAAAGGCAGAGTTGAAAGAAACGAACGAGAATCTGGCCGGCAAACTGGTTGAGGCCGATGAAGAACGGTGCCAGCTCAGGGAAATCGTGAACAATCATCAGCAGCGACTGTCCGATAAGGAAGAAACCATCCGGCACCAAACCAGCGATATTGACGCACTGCGCCGGAAACTGGACGAGTCGCATAAAGTCGCTAATGAGCTGTCACAGCAGCTGCAGGCCAGTAAATCGGATGAGGCGGTGGCCATCATGATTAAGACGCAGTTGGATCAGCTGCTGCCAAAACTGGACGAGGCCACTGAAGCGAATCAGTCGCTAAAAGACCAGGTTCATCAGGCCAATCTGGAGAAGGTGCAGGCGATCACCCAATCGGAAAATGCCGGACAGAGAGTCGCGGACACCAAAGAGCTGTATGCCGACCAGATCAAAACACTGAAAGACCGTGTGGCTGATCTGGAAAAACAGCGGAAGGCCGATGAAAAAAAAACCCGATAAGCACGGAATAATGACGCTGTTATTCAACTCTCCCAACACTTGCCAACCGCACGTGGGGTCATATCACGAAAGGTCGAAATGTGTACGTTCGTGATTGGCAAGCGTTGGGAGCTGGGCTATTCAGCCCAACTCCGATCTGTGAGCTTTTCTTCCGTGGTTTGTGGTCTGGGTCTTTCGAAGGGAACGACCTTTGGTTTCGACGGCTCTAAGGGAACAACATTCACCTCATAAAGATTTGTGGCCAAATCACCGGCCTTGTCGATTCGTTGCGTAGAAGTGATATACCCCTTTTCCTGCAATACTTTCAAATTGGATCGAACAGTCTTCGGAGTCATTCCCGCAATTTTCGCAAGGGTTGCCTGTGAAGGCCAGCATTCAGATTCATCATTTGCGTAGCTGGCAAGGATCAAAATTAAAAGCTTTTGAGGGGCTTTCAGGTCTTGCATTTCACCCAGTCTAAGCATGGTCATAGCTCCACCTATGTAGCCGTAGGAAATCATGTTGTATAATCGCCACATCATGTTTGATATAGGGAACCCAGTAGGAGCTGCAACTCCTGTGACTGGGTTTTTTATTGCCTGATTACAGGTAGGGTAAATATTACCTTACGGTAGGGTAAAATGACACCCTACCCGGTAGGGTAAAAATTACCTATAGAACAGAATCAGTAATGAACAGAATCAATGAACAGGGACTGGTGCCTTTTTTTGGAAAGCTGGATTTGAGAAGCGTTGAATAAACGACGGGGTTTGAGACTTAATTCAGGCGGTTCTGAGCGGTTTTTCTGAGTGTGCCATATACGTTTAAGCGACACGGCGCAACACCTGCCAGCCACAAACGTCCACATCTCGACCTTTCGTGTCACACCCCCTTCCCGTGAGGTTTCGGTGAGCGGGTGTTAGAATGCCTGCCTTATCAAGAGGTGGGGCATATGGCTGTTGTAATAACTATCAATGATAAAGATAAAAAACTGACCATGGACGTAGAATTTAATCCACCATTAACGGATGAGTGCTCAGACGCACAGGTGATGGCTTTGCGGATGATTAATTTTTTGGGAGGTCATCGGGTGCAGGCGGATCGTCATCGGTTGACTGTCGTGCATTATCCTGTGCCAGATCAAATGCGTAATGCACCAGCTTGCGGACATCATCCGGATTGAGTTCGATAATGACCCGCGCACCGGAAACGGGTGTGATGACGACGGATTGATCTGACAGGTATTGAGTACCGGTCTTAATCATATCCGACAAGCTGTAATCAAAAAAATTATTTGGCAGGTGGAACCGGGACGCAATCTTTCTGGCTGAAACACCTTTCAGTCGATTAGTCCCGCTTAGCCAGCGATCCACTGTATCCGGCTCAACACTCACCAGTTGTGAAATATCCTTTCTGTCAAGGCCATGCTCCTCCATCACCAGGCGTAGCAATGCGCCGGTTTTGAATCCGGGTTTGTCGTTATTCATCCGGTCGCCATCCGGTGTTTTCTTTTTCTAATTGTGCCACTCTGAGAGAATCCTCTTTATTCTTAGATGGACACCACGATGGAATCTTTACTCCATGCCCGGAGCAACATTGTGCAGGCCACTGACCTGATCAGCGAGTTGCGTAATCAGCCCAATGTGAGCAATATTCTGGCCGTCACACTGAACAGTATCCGGAGCAACCTGCTGAACGCCCAGAGGGATATAAATCAGGCGATCAATGCTCCCTCCACATCGCTGCCACCGATGCCCTCCGTTTTTCGATACCAGCGACAGCCAGGTATTTGTATCTCTGACCAGAAAGCGAAACCTAAAGAGTAGTAGATATTCTTAAGGGGTGTACAAGGGTTTAGGGGAAGCCCTAAAGATTCTTCAAGAGTTTTCGATAACCTTTAATATTCTTTAAGGGTTTTAGGTTGTTTTAGAAATTCTCTAATGGTATAAATAGTCCTGTCGACACGGTTAAGTAATGGTCGGCACATTTGTTATCCAAATTGCTATTTTTTAAAACTCTGAAATAAAGGACTCAGGAATGAGCGACATTACGACGGTTATCGTTGACGAAGGCTCCGCGCAAGTTAAAGCCACATGGGTCGACAGCAAAGCAAAAAAAATCGTTAGCCTGGTTATTCCAAGCATGGTTGGAGATGAAGCGGGTACCGATGCCGTAGGCAATATTCTCGATAGCAGTTATACCATCGACGATGATGAGTATTATGTGTCATCCAACCTGCGCAACCCGCTGGCCACCAAGAGAGAGGACTATCAGACCTCTCCTGAAAATCGGGTACTGGTGCATGAGGCTCTGAGAAAAGCCGGTTTTGGTGGTCAGCAGATCAATATTCTTTGCACGCTGCCGGTAGGCCAGTTCTTTATGGGCAGCGGGCGTCGTATTGACAGCGATCTGATCTCGAAAAAGAAAAGAAACCTGACGGCGGCTGTGGAAAATATGAACGGTTTGCCGCTGGCCAGCATCGTGCGATGTGGTGTAGCACCAGAGTCGATTCCATCGTGGTTTGACATGTCGATTGATGAGCACGGCGAATGGATTGACGATATGGTGGTCTATCAGACCATACTGGTGGTCGATATTGGTGGCACGACCACTGACCTGTCCATTATTGACGGTCAAGGGACTCCGGATCGTAAGCACAGCATCCCTCTGGGGGTGTTTGACATCGCCGAAGAGCTGGCCACGTTAATGGTGCAGAATAAAAAAGCGAAAAGCCTGCCCAGGGCGCATCTGGATGCGGTGCTTCGAACGGGGACGTACAGGAATATTAACTGCGTCGATATGATAAAAACCGCGTCAAAACGGGTGATGAACCGGATACTCAATGCCATGAACGTGCATGAGAGTGATTCGATGGTGTTTGACTACATCCTGTTTGTGGGGGGTGGCGCTGCACTGATTGGTGAAGACCTGGCGGCAGAGTATGGCAACAGAGAGAGGTCGCATATTCCTGCCGATCCTGATCTGTCCGTCGCCCGGGGTTTAATGAAATACGAGCTGGCGAATCAGCTGGCGGAAGAAGCGGAAGAAGCGGAAGAAGCGTAATTATGGAGAGATTTGGCAAGACTTTTTCACTCTTTTTTGATGAAGAGAAAGACTGTGCTGCGACGAGGATGGTGCAGCGGCTGAGAGAGGCTGAGAATGAAGGCCGTGGCGTTCAGGTTATGCTGATGCGGCAGTGGATGCAGGCGGGTTTTCTTCTGGAAGAAATTGGTCGTGGTCTGGACACGGCCCTGGTGGATATGGATCAGGAAGGCGTGTTTCACCGGATGACCAAACCACAGCAGGCCGACATTCTGGTCAAATTGATTGAGCAGAAAATCTGGCAGCACAATCTGATGGAGTCTGCCAAATCACGAACGGAACCTGCCACTCTACAGGCACAGACTGTTGAGCCTGAGAAGACACCAGAGCCTGAGCCGGTAAAGGTGGTTGAAACGCAGGAGGAGCGACCACCGCCACCCAAGAAAAAGCGGAGAAGGCCCGCACAGATAGTGGCATAAAATAAAGGGAAGGCTGGTTAAAACCGGCCTTTTTTTTAACGGTTATTTATTATGTTGCAACAGGCAGAGGACTTTTTGGCATGAAAAAACAATCTGTAACCGGCTGGATCAAAACGTCTGATAAAAAACCAAAAGATAGACAAAACATTGCGTTCGTTGTGACGAGTGATTACGACATTTCTAAACACCTGAACGGTCGTATTCTCGGCGGTCGCTACGACGCTATTAGTCATTATTTCACCGTTCCGGGTGATTCCTATGAAGCAAGCCACTGGAGACCCATGTTCGAGTTTTGTGAGGACGAGCATGATGACAGACTATAAATACTCTATTGGGGAAGTGCTGTATCACAAAGACTGTTCAGCTCAGTACCAAAAAGACAATCCTTTCATTGTCCGTAAACGCAGAGTGGAAATAGAAGAAGTACAAGGCGAAGAAGGGATGATCACATTTAAGAAAGTCCAGTATTCATCTGCATTAAAAAATGATAGCTGGTTCCTCGAAAACAGCTTAACACCAAACATAGAACAGGCAACATAACCCTGCCTATCAAGTGCGCAGAATGCGTCCCTTGGATGGGCTTGTTAGTTGGCGTTTTGCAGAGGAATTGAGAGTGAAAAAAGAGATTGAAACTTTACAAGACGTGAGTTGGCTTGTCGATAACCGACTCCCATGTGATAAAGAAATAGCGTCCGGTTTAATCCCTGCCGGAGCAAGGTCGTCTATTACGAAAGACAAAAATGGGAAAGTTGACTCAATATTAATTACATGGGGGCACGTAGTTAAGGGTTACTGCACCAAAGAATACTTGAATAATCTGGATTCAGCCAAATAACCCTCACTATCACCTGCCGCCGAAGGCGGTCTGGTGGATGGTGTTGTTAGATTCACGATTGCACGATGTTGGAGAAAAGATGATGGAAAACTGGATACGGCAAATTAAGATTGCTAAAGATATTTGGCTTGATCATATCAATAAATTGACAGAGAAGAATGGAGCAAATAAAACATATCAGGAGACTATAGACTGGATTAATCGGACGTATGATTATGCGTTTGCAAATGGCAGATGTGAACAAGATAGTATTCGTTGCGCTATTGAGCTAGTAAGTAAAGTTTCCCCAGAAATGGTAACTCGGAGCCAGCTAAATAGGTGTGGCATTACGCAAGAGGATTTTGACGAATATAAAGTTCAGCACCAACAGGCGACAGAATATCTCCATAAATGTGAAATGGCGGGTTTAGCAGAAGATATTGAAGATCAAAGGAAAGAGGAAGCCTATATCAATAAGCACTTTAGAGATATAGGCGTTGATAAAGAGCCTTGGGAGTGAATCTAACCCTGTGGGTTCAACGGTGCGCCGACTGGCGATAGGCACGAACCATGAAACGACTGATAAAAAAGCTGCTTAGATGCCCCCAAGACAGAAGCCTGATTTTAGTATGGCGAGTTAAAAAAGCTGAATATGCAATCGGGCAGATTGAAACCCAAACGACCATCAGTATTGGTTCATACAAACTCATTAGCTGGACAACATTTGATACACCAGTTGCTGATTGGAAAGAGGCGATGAAATGAAGAAAGTATTAATTCAAGTAGAAGCAAAGGCAAAGATCATGAAATGGATTGAAATGCCAGACGATGAAGCTGCTGAATTTGTAAAAGCTAGCGATGAGGTAATCATAGCGAATGTGGATGAATCTGATATTTCAAGCCTTGAAGACTATGAAGTAATTGAGGTAGTCGCTCAAGACACCTAACCCAGAGTTCAGCCGCCGCCGAAGGCGGTCGGATGGAATGAATTGTTAGGTG
>JAAHTG010000909.1_pt1 | contig 23104 bp, 27 predicted proteins | sample 6116081 | NCBI WGS metagenome assembly JAAHTG01 (sample SAMN13939989, study PRJNA603662) | sponge metagenome | isolation source: marine sponge | host: Mycale hentscheli | place: New Zealand | collected 2005 | reverse complement strand
TGTTGTTGTGGACCCGGGCCTGTTCTTCCGTGTTACTGCAGTGATTACGCTGCTTGGCGGTACCATGTTCCTGATGTGGCTTGGTTAACACATCACCCAGCGCGGCATTGGTAACGGTATTTCGCTGATTATCTTTGCCGGTATTGTGGCGGAATTACCTGGCACTCTGGCGCAAGCGTTTGAGCTGACGCGTACTGGCCAAATGAATGTACCTATTTTGTTGGCGATGCTAACCGGTGCCGCGGCACTGATCTGGTTCATTGTCTACTGCGAGCGCGCTCAGCGTCGGATCGTTATTCAGTACCCTAAGCGCCAACAGCGTGGTGGTGGTATGCAGGGCGAGCAGTCGCACTTGCCGATGAAATTGAATGTGGCTGGTGTTATTCCACCAATTTTCGCGAGCTCTTTGCTGCTGATGCCGTTAACTGTTGCGGGCATGTCAGCCCAAAATAGTGACAACGAAATTCTTCTTACCGTAACGTCACTGCTGTCACCTGGTCAGCCGATCTATATTGCGCTTTATATTGCGCTGATCGTGTTCTTCTGCTTCTTCTACACCGCTATTCAGTTCAACCCTGAAGATACGGCTGATAATCTGAAGAAGAATGGTGGCTTTGTGCCGGGTATCCGCCCGGGTACGCGTACCGCAGAATATCTTGATTATGTTCTGACGCGTTTGACTGTTATCGGTTCGGCCTATCTGTCTATCGTTTGTGCGATTCCCGAGTTTCTTATCAGCTCGGCTGCGATCCCTTTCTATCTGGGCGGCACCAGCTTGTTGATTGTTGTGAATGTTACCATGGATACGGTTAGCCAAATCCATTCGCACCTGATGGCACAGCAATATGAAGGTCTTCTCAAGAAGGCTCGCTTGAAGGGTGGCCGCAAAAGATGATTATCATTTTGTTTGGTCCCCCTGGTGCTGGCAAAGGCACACAAGCGCAGCGTCTGGAAAAAAGCCGTGGCCTCGTTCAGCTTTCTACAGGTGTTATGCTTCGGGCAGCTGTTGCTGCACAAACGCACTACGGCAAGAAGGCAAAAGGCAAAATGGATGCAGGCCAATTGGTCTCAGACGATATCGTGATTGGCATTATCGCAGATCGAATCAAGGCTGATGATTGCAAGAACGGCTTCATTCTGGATGGTTTCCCGCGCAATGTGGCGCAGGCTGAGGCCCTGGATGTGATGCTGGCAGAGGAAGGCGTGAAGCTGGATGCTGTAGTGCAGATGGAAGTTGATGACGCAGCACTGGTTGACCGGGTTTCTGGTCGGTATACATGTGCGAATAAGAAATGCAACGAGGGCTATCACGACACCAACCTGAAACCAGCGGTTGACGGCGTGTGTGATAACTGCGGTGGCACTGAGTTTGAGCGCCGCCCGGATGACAATGCAGAGACTGTCGCCAAGCGGCTCGATGAATATTATGCACAGACGGCACCAGTGTTGCCTTACTATGCAGAGCAAGGAATTTTGCAGCAAGTGGACGGCATGGCTGCCGTCAATGAGGTTGCTGCACAAATAGACGCGGTTTTGGCTGCGTAAGAAATTGTTACACGACGGTTGACGTGGGGGATTTGTTCCTATAATCCCCGGCTTCGCACGTCTTGTGACTGTAATGTACTTGAACGTGAAATTTTTTGATCAGGAGAATGGTCGTGGCGCGTATTGCAGGCGTTAACATTCCGACCAACAAGCGAGTGGAAATCGCACTGACTTATATCCATGGCATCGGGCACACCGCTGCTAAGGAAATTTGTTCAAAGCTCAATTTCCCATTTGAACGCAGAGTGGCGGAATTGACGGATGCTGAAGTAATTCAGATTCGTGAAATGATTGATAGTGACCACACGGTTGAAGGTGATCTTCGTCGTGAAGTGGCTATGAATATAAAGCGGTTGATGGACCTCAAGACTTATCGTGGTCTTCGTCACCGTGCCAAGTTGCCGACACGTGGTCAGCGCACGAGCACAAATGCTCGTACCCGTAAGGGTAAAGCGGTGGCGATTGCCGGTAAGAAAAAGTAATTGGGTAACGCTGTTTAGGGCTCCCCCCGAAATTTATAGGGTCTGATAGAGATGGCTACAAAAGATACAGGACGCGTCAAAAGACGTGAACGCAAAAACATCACGAACGGTGTTGTTCACGTGAATGCGACATTCAACAATACAATGATCACCATTACAGATTTGCAGGGCAACGCTATTTCCTGGTCATCTGCTGGCATGATGGGCTTCAAGGGCTCGCGCAAGTCAACACCTTATGCTGCACAGGTTGCAGCTGAAGATGCAGGCAAAAAAGCGCAAGACCACGGCGTTAAATCCGTTGAAGTGGAAGTAAAAGGTCCGGGCGCAGGCCGCGAAAGTGCACTGCGCGCGCTGCAGGCCATTGGTTTTGTCATCACCTCAATTCGTGATGTGACACCTATTCCACACAATGGTTGTCGTCCGCCCAAGCGCCGCCGCGTTTAACGCACGTCGTTATAGGCTAAGTATTAGAGTATTGGCGAGAATCTTTTGACACTCAATTTTCCAGAGCTGTCATGCAACATGAGGGTTACACTGTGATCCAGAAAAACTGGCAAGAACTAATTAAACCGAATGGCTTAACGATTGAATCGGGCGCTGACCCACTTCGTAAAGCGAAACTCGTTGTTGAACCACTTGAGCGTGGCTATGGTAATACGTTGGGCAATTGCCTGCGTCGTGTGCTGTTGTCGTCGCTTCAGGGCGGTGCAATTACAAGCATTCAAATTGAAGGCGTGCTCCATGAGTTCTCCTCTGTACCTGGTGTGCGCGAAGACGTGACGGACATGGTCCTGAACATCAAGCAGCTGCCTGTACGGGTGACCGCTGATGGTACCAAGCGCCTGCACCTGACGGCCACTGGCCCTGGTGAAGTTAAAGCTGGCCAAATCGGCGAAGTTGCTGATGTGGACATCTTGGACAAGGATCTGGTTCTTTGTCATCTGGATGAAGGCGCGACCCTCAACATGGAATTGATGGCGTCTAGCGGCAAAGGCTATGTACCTGCTGAGCGTAACCGCCCGGAAGATGCCCCTATCGGTCTTATCCCGGTTGATGCGCTATACAGCCCAGTGAAAAAAGTTAGTTACAAAGTTGAAGCCACCCGTGAGGGACAGGTTCTTGACTATGACAAGCTGACAATGGAAGTGGAAACAGACGGTACAGTAACCCCCGAAGATGCCATCGCTTTTGCGGCGCGTATTTTGCAGGACCAGCTGGCTGTATTTGTAAGCTTCGACGAGCCTGAAGAAACAGCGAAGCCGGAAGAAGACGACGAACCTGCGTTCAACCGTCAACTTCTGCGCAAAGTAGACGAGCTGGAACTGTCTGTTCGTTCAGCAAATTGCCTGAAGAACGACAATATCGTCTACATCGGCGACCTGGTGCAAAAAACCGAAGCAGAAATGCTGCGTACACCAAACTTTGGTCGCAAGTCGCTGAACGAGATCAAGGAAGTTCTGTCAACCATGGGCTTGCGCCTTGGTATGGAACTGCCTGCTTGGCCGCCTGAGAATATCGAAGAACTGGCTAAGAAACTGGAACAAGAATACTAGAAACCTCCCCGCATTTATCGGGGCCACCTGCTGGTACTAGGCGTTTGAAACAGATCGCCCAAGGCCGGACAGGCAACACGGAGTAAGAACCATGCGTCACCGCAAAGCCGGTCGTAAACTGAATAGAACTGCAAGCCACCGTAAGGCTATGTTCATTAACCTGTCTCAGGCGCTTTTGAAGCACGAGCAGATCGTAACAACTTTGCCTAAGGCCAAAGACCTGGCGCCGATCGTTGAAAAACTGATCTCGCTGGCGAAAAAAGGCGGCCTTGCCAATCGTCGTCTGGCTGTGTCTCGTTTGCAGAATGAAACACTGGTTAAGAAGATGTTCGACGAGCTTGCTGGCCGCTACAAAGACCGTGCTGGTGGTTACACCCGCGTTCTTAAAGCTGGTTACCGCCACGGCGACAACGCGCCAATGGCTGTGATTGAGCTGGTTGATCGTAATGAAGATGCTAAAGGTCAGGACAGTGGTCCTAGCCAGGAAATCGAAATGGAAGACGACGCTGCGTAAGCTTGCTGCCGTCTTTTCCTGAAAAGAGTTTTAAAAAGGCGTCCATTGAGACGCCTTTTTTGTTTTTATCATCGGCAATATAGTAGTTAACTGTCGTTACAGCCCAGTGGGAACGCCAAGCAAGACCTTGTATCGCACGAAGTTTCCAAACTTCTCTTCTGTTTTGATCACGCGCTTGTTGTCCTTTGCTATCCAGAAGGTACCTTTGCCTTGCTCTCCGTAGGTTATACTTAGAAGCCAGCTCTCAATGGGGTGACCTGCCATATCATGCAGCGTTTCCTCGCCGATGACAGTATATGTGTAAGCTTGTGGTTCCTGCCGCGAGCCGGGGTGGTAGAAGTGGATGTCAAAGGATTTGCCCGCAGCCAGCGGCAACATGGGGAAGGTTTCCATGTCCAGCTCCCAATTCAGGGTTTGGGGTAAGCTCTCCATCGAAAATCCGTTTCTGGAATTGTTGGCAACATTTGCCGCGCCGTCGATGCGGGTCTGAAGAAACGAATAGGCTGAAATGGAACTGTCAGCAACATCTTCTACATAATGGGTAATTGGTGAAAAGTCTTTCAATCGGTTCACCGAACGTAGTTTCCTGATACGGTTCTCGTTTACGGATTTCCAGTCTTGAGTGACTTCAATGAACTGGCTGCCGTCTTTTAGAATAATTTCTGTTTTCCGGTTCCAAAGCGACAGGTCTTCGGCCTTTCCAGTATCGGTATTTATTCGGTAAACGAGATATTGACGTGTTCCAGTCGCATAGTCCGCTGCGGTCAGGTCGCTGAATTCAAATAAATTTTGGCTTGTTTCCGGCAGAGGGTCCTGGTTCAACGCGCCGATTGCCATTTTTGATATGAGTAACGCAGCGGCGGCAGCATATAAGAATGTAATAGAATTTCCCCTTTACCTACCGGGAATACATGAGATTGAAAGGGCTTCAACAGATTTGCGATTGGTTGCAGGACAATTGAGACGGATGAGGTTTACGCGGCAAAGTTTAAGTGGGAAAGAAGGTAATCCGTTATGGTAAGGTGTTTCGAGCAATTGATCGTGTCTGCGCGGGGGCTTTGGGTTTTGAATCCATGGTTCTGCCACGTCGCTGCCGCATTTAATCCCTATCTCTGACTGTGAAGTTGGATTTTATCCCGCATAGTACTCTAGTTGTCGCCAGCCCCTTGCGCTCAAGGGGTTGCTCGGTCATAAAAGGCGGCACGCTCACCAACCAAGCGCCAACAAAAAACAGGAATATCCACTGATGAAGTCTACCGTTAAATCCCTTTCGCTTCTGTTTGCCTTGTTCATGGGGGGCAACGTAGTGTTTGCACAGTCAGTGCAACCAACAAGGGTCGTTCCGCAGTCAGCAACCCAGGTAAAGCTGTCTTACGCTCCGTTGGTGGCGGACAGTGCGCCGGCGGTTGTCAATATATACACCCGCAAAGTGGTGAAAACCCGGTCTGCCATGTTTGACGATTCGTTGTTCAAGCGTTTCTTTGGTGACCAATTCAGCTTCGGCATGCCCAAGGAACGGGTGCGCGGTTCGCTTGGTTCCGGCGTCATCGTACGGCCGGACGGTATCATCGTTACGAACAATCATGTAATTGAAGGCGCCGACGAAGTAACTGTTGTGCTGGCAGACCGACGCGAGTTTGACGCAGAGATTATCCTTGCTGATCCGCGTACTGATCTTGCGATCTTGCAAATCGAAGCTGGTGATGAACCGCTAGCCATTCTTAATCTGGCCGACAGCGACAGCGTTCAGGTCGGCGACATTGTGCTCGCCATCGGCAATCCTTTCGTCATCGGCCAAACTGTCACTGGTGGTATTGTGTCGGCAAATGCCCGCACTCAGCGCGGCATTTCTGACTTCGGTTTTTTCATCCAAACAGATGCTGCTGTGAACCCCGGCAACTCCGGCGGTGCCCTTATTGGCATCGATGGTAACTTACTCGGTATCAATACGGCCATATACAGCCGCACAGGGGCCTCTAACGGCATTGGCTTTGCCGTGCCAGCCAATATGGTCAAGTCGGTGCTGCGTGCTGCTTTAAATGAAGGCCAGCTGGTTAGGCCGTGGTTGGGCATTAAAGGTCAGTCTGTTACCAACGATCTCGCCGCAGGGCTCGGGCTTGACCGGGCAGGGGGCGTTTTGGTTGACGAAGTATACGCAGGCGGACCCGCCGCAGCGGCAGGTGTTAACCCCGGTGATGTCATCATGGCGATCAGCGGCAAGGAAATTATCGACGAACCTGGCCTGAATTTCCGTATCGCAACCCTTCAGGAAGGCGACGAGGTGCCACTGGCTGTTCTCGCCGAAGGCTTCATTCAGGAACGCAGGGTCGCGCTTGCCCTGCCACCGGAAGATCCGGCCCGCAATTTGACCAAGCTTGATGGTCGCCATCCGTTCCAGGGTGTCACGGTGGGCAACATGTCACCGCGCTTTAATGAGGAATTGCAGATCAGCAGTTTCCGCAAAGGTGTAATCGTGTTGGAGGTTGAACGCCGGTCGCCGTCTGCGCGCTATCAGTTCCTTATACCCGGTGATGTGCTGTTGGTAATCAATGACGAAACGGTGTCGCGGGTTTCCGACCTCGATGTAGCTATTGATGAGAATGCTGAGCGTTTCGTATACCAAATTCAGCGCCGTGGCCGCGTTCAGGAATGTACAGTTATACCGAACCGTTCCTTCCGCTGTAATACCATAAGGTAGCCATGGTTGATCTATTTGCAGTGGGGGCAGACGACAGCGGACTGCGGCCGCTGGCAGATCGGCTTCGGCCTGCATCGCTGGAAACTGTTGTCGGGCAAGACCACTTGCTGGCCACCGATGGCCCCTTGGGCCGCATGGTTGCCGCGGGCAAAGTGTCCAGCCTTATCCTGTGGGGACCACCAGGCAGCGGCAAAACCACCATCGCCCGGCTTTTGGCCAACCATGCTGAACTCTCGTTTGAGCAGATATCTGCAATTTTTTCCGGCGTCGCAGACCTGAAAAAGGTCTTTGAGGCCGCTAAAATACGCCGCATGGACGGGCGCGGCACTTTGTTGTTTGTTGATGAAATCCATCGGTTTAACCGCTCCCAGCAAGACGGCTTCCTGCCATACGTGGAAGATGGCACCATCACGCTGGTGGGTGCCACCACAGAAAACCCTTCGTTTGAAATCAACGGTGCGCTGTTGTCGCGAATGCAGGTGTTGGTTCTCAATCGTCACGACGATGACGCGCTAGAGCAGCTTATTGTCCGCGCGGAGGCTGATCTGGGTCGTCGCTTGCCGCTAGACGACGCTGCGCGCGTTAGTCTGAAGGCGATGGCGGACGGTGATGGGCGTTTTTTGCTCAATTGTGTGGAAACATTGGCCGATACCGACGACGGTCAAACACTGACCCCTGAAGGTTTAGCCAAATTGCTGCAAATGCGCGCGCCTGCATACGACAAGGACCGTGACGGCCACTATAATCTAATCTCTGCATTGCATAAGTCGCTCAGAGGCTCGGACCCAGATGCTGCATTATATTGGACTGCGCGTATGCTGGTCGCAGGCGAAGACCCCATGTATCTGATCAGGCGACTGGTACGCTTCGCCAGCGAAGATATCGGCCTCGCTGACCCTGAGGCCATCCATCAGGCTCTTGCCGCTAAAAACACATACGAGTTTCTCGGTAGTCCAGAGGGCGAGCTACAGATCGTGCAAGCCGTGCTCTATTTGGCGGCGGCGCCCAAATCTAACGCGGCTTACAAGGCCGAGAAGGCCGCCAAGAAAACTGCCCGGGCCACTGGCAGCCTGATGCCCCCCGCCCATATTCTTAATGCGCCAACCAAATTGATGAAAGATATCGGTTACGGCAAAGACTATGCTTATGATCATGATGCAGAGGGCGGCGTGTCTGGGCAGAATTATTTCCCTGATGACATGCGCCGCCAGCAGTTTTACCATCCGGTTGAGCGCGGTTTCGAGCGCGATGTGCAAAAACGACTTGCCTATTTTCAGAAATTCCGCGATGCAGCACACAATCAGGACGACAAGGCCGATTAAAGCGTGTGATAATACTGAGTATTTTTGAAGGTTATTTTTTGATTAGTTGGCCCGTGGTTGTTGTTCCGTCGGGCCCTATTGGGTCGGCACCGGAAAAATCAGTGAGCATCCACGCCTTAAGATCAAAATTCTTCCCCTTTTTTTGGGCGGCCATGGCAATATTGGAAGGCTGCTTAATTATTAGTTTTTCACATTTACTCCAGTCTTTCCCCAATTCATCTTGTAAGCATATGCCCCAGTTATACTTGTCGGTGCTGCCGCCCGCAGCGACGTATGAGTTGGCAAATACAAGCACCGGATCGTCGTCACCGATTAAATTGTTTGGGGAAGTCTGAACCTCGTGAATGGTGGCCTTGTCACCTGAAAGAGGCGGCGAATAAGTGATTGTCATGCCGCTTGTGTGTGGCCATCTTCCCGCACCGGGCATGCCCAGTCCGTTTGCCAGATTGGCTTTGAGAACCGCGCCGTTTGTACAAAATGCAATGATTGGCATGTCGTAAGTGAACAATTCGGCTATTTCCCGTCGCTGTATCTGATAACCGGCAGGAAGGTCAAAATTCAGGCGAAGGCTGCCAGAACCCAATACTCCCACTCGCGGCGTGTCGGCTTGCTTGCAGGCGCCTAGATCGGTGATCGTTGTTTTGACCATCTCGCCTGCGAGCCAGTTACCGATTACAGTTTCCCGCTCGCGGTTCTTGATTTCCTCAAGGTCCCACGACACGCTTGTTGTGCCGATGTTGTCGGCAAGGCAGTTGGCTGGAAGGTTTTCTTTTTTGCAATAAGCTGTCTCATGGTCATCGAGCCATTTCTCAATAGTTTGCTGCACCATTTGGTTAATTGTCGGGCCTGTCAGATCCAGCTTCTTGAATTTGTACTCAAACGTAACTTTCTCGTTAGTTTTGGTGAATTCCATGATGCCGATGTCTCGGGCATCTGCTGTTTGTTTGTAATAGCTGGTGCCGCCCGCGGAATGATATTCCATCTTTGTATGGTCGTGGCCGCCAATGATCAGGTCTGGTCCGTCCGGTCCCAGTTCATCGAGAATTTTCTTGTCATCTCCCGCATTTAGATGGGTAACGGCGATGACAAATTCCGCTCCCTCTGCTCTGAGAGTTGAGCTCAATTTGCGTGCGGCCTGTGTATATTTTTTGTCTTCATCGGATAACAAGTCTTTGTATTTTTCCTCCTGGAGAGTGAGACCAAATAATCCGAATTTTATACCGTCAATCTTGAGGATTTTGTATTTTAAAATATTGGGCATATTTTCGATGGCGCTAAATCCTGCGTTGACGTTATTCGGGCACCGGCTGAAGTCGAGATTACCTGCGAGCCAGTAAAATCGCGATTCCTTAACGCGGGCAACCAACGCATCGGGATTGTTGCAGTCAGACTCGTCAAATTCATGATTGCCAAAGGTGACAAACATTCTGCCGTCCATGGTTTCCGCACTGTCGACGCCATCAAGAAGATTCATGGCGTCAACCATTTGTTTTCCCTCGTACATGTTGCTCAGGAGCGATGGGGCCAGCAGGTCGCCGGCGTGCAGTACCAGAACTTCAAAGCCTTTTTCCTCTAGCCAGCGTCTTGCTGTTGCTACACGGGCCAAACCACCTTCCTCGCCGCGCCGGATACCGTTAATGCGATAGACGTCGTTTAGGGTGAGAATGGCAACTTTTGCCGTTTCGTTGCGTTCGCGTTCCCTATATTGAGTATAAATGTATGCTGCTAACCCTATGAGGATTAACCACATTGTCAGCGAATAAATAATCCAATTTATAGTCCTGCGTGGTGTTGGCGTTAATTCGGTCATGACTTAGGCCTCATATAGAAAAGTGCGATAGCAAGTGTATTATGAATTTGTTTTTGTTCCTATGGTTAACATTGAGACGGAGAGGGTTCTGTGACTGCACTCACACATTTTGTCGGCATTGACTGGTCAGGCGCCAAAGGATCGCGTCACGCTGGCTTGGCGGTTGCAGTTTGCGAAGCGGATGGTAAAGCACCACAGGTGATCGCACCGCCGTCTGACCGTAAAGCTTGGAGCCGCACAGAGTGCGCTAACTGGATTGCGGCGGGCATGGGCCTGCCAAACCGTTCGCGGGCGTTGATAGGTATCGATTCGGCCTTTTCGATGCCGTTTGTCGACAAAGGCAGCTACATTCCGGACAGCGGGTTGCCGACCACTGCAAGAGGGTTGTGGTCAGCGTTGGATAGCATATGCAGCGATGCCCATGACCTGTATGGCGGCCCTTTTGTCGATGTTAACAGCGACTTTTACTTGAGGACTAACGTAAGAGGTTCCCGGTTCGAACGTCGAATGCGAGTGTGCGAACAGCGCGCAGTCGATAGCCGCGCCGGACCGTGCGAAAGTGTGTTTCATCTGATTGGGCCCAGTCAGGTAGGGCTTTCCGGCCTGTCGACCATGCGTATGCTGAGCGGGCTTGTTGACGCTTCAAATATTTCCATATGGCCGTACGATGCCCCGGACAATGACGCAAGCGTGTTGGTGGAAATATACGCTGCCGCCTTCGCGGAGTTAGGAGGGCACCGAGGAAAAATGCGCGATATAGCGGCCCTGAATGCAACATTGAAGAACTTGGGTTCCGATGAGATGGCTCAAATGCCGACCACCGCCCGCGCAGGCGAACATGCTGCAGATGCGCTGGTGACAGCGGCGGGCTTGAGAATGATTTCGACTGACCGCAAATACTGGCATCCGCCAGCGCTTTCAACTAAGGTGCGCCGCACCGAAGGATGGATTTTCGGTGTGGTTTAGCGACCAAGTTGTATATGAGTAGAACTGAAGATCGAGGACTTTGTTTTGGCACAACCGCCGAATAAAAAATTTAACATCGAATGGTATCCAAATCATGTCGAAGCCAAGGTTGTTACGACATTTTCCAGTTCAGCCATGAGGCAGTTAATGGCTGCCGCATATGGGGACGCGCGCATTGAGACTGTACGAACGATGTTGGTGGACATGAGCGAATGCCCAAGTTATGAACTTGAACCATCAGATACACATGTTTCCTATGCCTATCAACGTTCGGCCGCAAGCTATACAAAAATAACGCGATCAGCAATGGTTACCACGAACGAACGCCAGATACGCGATGTTCGCAAGTACGCTGAATTGATGGCGTCGCAGGGGCGCGAAGTACGGGTATTTGAAACCGCAGAGGCGGCCCGGGAATGGCTAGGTGTTGACCGTGGTGTTGCGGATAAGAAGATTTAAAGGGATGCTATGCAATTAGTTTTAGCAATTGCCGCGGGTGGCGCCCTGGGTGCCGTTAGCCGCCACTTTGTCAGTGGCGCGGTGAGTAAATTCGCCGGTATTGGTTTTCCGTTTGGTACATTTACCGTCAATATTGTTGGTAGCTTGCTAATGGGCCTTTTGGTGACCTTGCTAGCGCATAAAATTGATGTATCAACGCAGCTGCGCAGCTTCCTGACAGTTGGATTTCTTGGTAGTTTCACCACTTTTTCCACCTATTCGATGGAAACTGTCTTGTTGGTTCAGCGCGGCGACTGGACTGGGGCCGCACTCTATTCCGTCGGCTCACTTATCGTTGGTGTGTTGGCGTTGCTGGCAGGATTGTGGCTTGGAAGGTTGTTAGTATGAGCGGTGTTCAGCATGTTGAAGTGCATTTCGACGACGATGATGTACGCATTGACCGTTGGTTCAAGCGACATTTCCCGGAACTTTCATTTGTGCAATTGCAGAAAATGATGCGCAAAGGCGATGTGCGTGTATACGGTAAGCGGGTGAAGGGCAAAGAACATGTGTGGGCGGGGCAAACCGTGCGCGTGCCGCCCATTCCCGGCAGCCCGGATCAACGAGGCGGCCAATTCACCGGGCAGAAAGCCAAGGCCAAGCAGAAGCAACTGAGCGACCATGAGATTGCAGACGTGCGAAGCTGGGTGATCTATAAAGATGATGCCGTGATCGCGATCAATAAACCGGCTGGCTTGCCTACGCAGGGCGGCGCCGGGCAAACCAAACATTTGGACGGGTTATTGGATGCGCTGGTGTTCGATGGCAGGCATCGGCCAAAGCTGGTGCACCGCCTGGACAAGGACACTTCAGGTGCATTGTTGCTCGCTCGTACCCCTAAAGCGGCTGGCGCGCTTTCAAAGGCGTTTCAAAGCCGGGCGACTGACAAGCGGTATTGGGCGTTGGTGGCAGGCACGCCGCAAAGCCGCGACGGGCGTATTATCCTGAAAATGGACAAGATTGCAGTGAAGGGCCACGAACGCATGGTTGTTACCAATGACGGCAAGCATTCCCTGACCGATTACAGCGTGGTTGAAAGCGCCGCGCAAATGGCGGCGTGGGTTGCCCTGAAACCGCACACCGGGCGCACCCACCAGCTGCGGCTTCACTGCGCCGAGATGGGTCACCCGATTATCGGTGACGGCAAATACGGTGGTCAAGCCGCATTTCTGACCGGGGCCATATCGCGTAAATTGCACCTGCACAGTCGTTTCATCAGCTTCCCGCACCCGGACGGAGGGCAGGTAACTGTTACCGCACCGCTTTCGGACCATATGGCAGCCAGTTTTGATTTTCTTGGCTTTACTGTTGCTGACTATGAAGACCCTGACTTTGAATAGGGGATGCTTTCATGGAGCCAACTAACAAGCTGGTTATTTTTGACTGCGACGGCACGCTGGTGGATAGCCAGCATATCATCATTGCCGCCATGCAGGCGACGCTATCGTCCGCAGGACTTCCTGCGGAGGATGATATCCGCATTAGGTCAACTGTGGGCCTGAGCGTGCGCGAGGCGATCGCTATGCTGCGCCCTGACGAGGATGATGGCGCGCTGGAGGAACTGGCCACAATATTCAAGCGGGAGTTTTACCGCCTGAGGGTGGAAGAGGCGGCCAGCCCTGACCCCCTGTATGCTGGCACCCGTGAGATACTTGCGCATTTGCGCGATGCAGGGTTTATTTTGGGCGTCGCCACCGGCAATTCACGGCGCGGATTAGACCGGGTGATTGAGGAACACGCTTTGCACGGATTTTTCACCACGCTGCAAACCGCGGATGGCCATCCATCCAAGCCGCATCCGTCAATGATACAAACCGCTGCGCTTGAGGCTGGTGTTGAACCCGCCGCCTGCATTATGGTTGGCGACACAAGTTATGATATGATGATGGCGCGCTCGGCGGGCTCGCTGGCAGTGGGTGTTAGCTGGGGTTATCATAGCGCTGACGAATTGAACCAGGGCGGGGCGCATCATTTGCTTGATGCGTTCGACCAACTGGCACCAATTGCAACCGGACACGGTAAAGCGAAATTTGGAACAATCGATGGCTAAAGAAGGCGATGATTTTCAGGTTGAGTTGATGAAACCCAAAATGGGGTTTCTGATCGCGTCCGGCATTGCTGCTGTGCTGGCGATGGTGGTTTACTTATTTGAAGAAGACATCACAGCCGGCGCTCAAAATGATACCGGCATCACTTTTGCCTTCTTGCTGATTGCGCTGGTGTTGCTGGCGATGTTTTTCATGCTGTGTTACCGGGTGCCGAGAATCGGAAACCGACTAATGGGCTATGACAAATTAACCGGACGCAAGAAAACGGTGAAATCAGATGTTCAGTTTACTGCGGGTTTCAAATCTGAAACTGCAGTTGATGCAAAGCGGATGAACACTAAACGAAAACAGGCGCGTCATTCGCGTCGCAAGCTCGCCGCGATTACCCGTGAAATGCAGCAGAATAATTCTGAAAAACCTGACTTAGGCACTGAAAACACCGTTTTAGACTCTGAAAAAGCTGATAAAAACTCTGAAAACAGCTGATTTTTTGATGGAAATTACCCCTTGAGAAAATTTTACACCGATGTCGGCGTGGTCGGCACCAGCGAAGGCTTTGCTGTAACACTGGACGGTAAGGCTATAAAAACACCGGTAAAAAACCCGTTGTTTATGCCTACTGACGTCTTGGCCCAAATTGTCGCTGAAGAATGGCGCGCTCAGGACGAAAACATCGTTCCGTCTTCGATGCCGATGACCACTTTGGTTAACACCGCTGTCGATCGGGTTACCCCTCGTCGCGTTGAAATCATTGAAGAAATGGTCGCGTACGGTCATACGGATCTTGTCTGCTACCGTGCAGATGAGCCCGGCGACCTGGTGGCCTTACAACAAAAGACTTGGGACCCCTTTCTGGTGTGGTTGAAAAGCGAGTTAGACATCGATTTGACGGTCGCCACCGGTGTGCTACCGCTAACCCAAGCTGACGCCGCAATCGCCCGGTTAACCGCGGAAGTCAGTCCGTTCAATGACTTTGCCCTCACCGCCTTTCATGCTTTTGTTGGCGGGTTTGGTTCTATTGTTTTGGCGCTTGCTTTGGCGCGAGATTTTACCAGTTTTGATGATTGCTGGCAGGCAAGCCTTCTTGACCAGACTTTTCAGGAAAATCTGTGGGGCACCGACCCTGAAGTGTTGGACAACCGCGAGCATGTGCGCCGCGAGCTGCTGACCAGCGTTGACCTATGGCATTTCGCCCAAGCCTAAAACACTGGAAAACCAATGCAGTTACGGATATGAAGATATCCAGTGCTGATTTTTGGGGCCACTAATTCTAACCGAATAAAGTTACAGTGTTTTTTCAGATGCTAAGCCTTTGGCTGCGAACGGTAAAACACGAAACGCTGAAATCCGGTTGGAGCAAAGTAGATCGACAGGGGAGTGGACGACGATGAAGGAAATTCTCGAAAAGCTGGAAGACAAGCGTGAGCAAGCTCGCACTGGTGGCGGTCAAAAGCGTATTGATGCCCAACACGCCCGCGGCAAACTTACTGCGCGCGAACGCATCGACCTGCTTCTCGACGCCGAGAGCTTTGAAGAATATGACATGTTCGTCGAGCATCGCTGTGCCGATTTTGGCATGGACGAGCAGAAGTTTGCTGGCGACGGCGTTGTTACCGGCTCAGGCACTATTAATGGTCGGCTGGTATATGTTTATAGCCAGGATTTCACCGTGTTTGGCGGTTCGCTTTCGGCAACCCATGCCCAGAAAATCATCAAGGTTATGGACATGGCGATGAAGGTGGGTGCTCCGCTTATTGGCATGAACGACAGCGGCGGCGCCCGCATTCAAGAAGGTGTCGCGGCCCTTGGTGGTTACGGCGATGTGTTCCAGAAAAACGTGTTGGCATCGGGCGTTGTGCCGCAAATCTCCATGATCATGGGGCCGTGTGCGGGCGGTGCGGTCTATAGTCCGGCGATGACAGACTTCATCTTCATGGTTGAGGACAGCAGCTATATGTTTGTCACCGGTCCGGACGTGGTAAAAACTGTTACCAACGAAGTGGTGACCCAGGAAGAATTGGGTGGTGCGTCCACCCACACCACACGCTCGGGGGTGGCTGACAAATCCTTCGCTAACGATGTGGAAGCGCTGGTACAAATGCGCCGTTTCTTCGACTTTTTGCCGCTAAATAATCGGGAAAAAGCCCCCGCCCGCCCAACGTTTGATAAGCCCGTTCGGTCGGAAAACTCGCTGGATACGGTGATCCCGTCCAACCCTAACAAGCCTTACGATATGCATGAAGTGATCAATAAGTTGGTCGACGAAGGCGACTTTTTTGAGCTTCAGCCGCGCCACGCGGGCAATATTCTTATCGGTATGGCCCGCATGGACGGTGAAACCGTAGGTATTGTTGCCAACCAGCCCATGGTGCTGGCGGGTTGCCTGGATATCGACAGCAGCAAGAAAGCCGCGCGTTTTGTGCGTTTCTGCGATTGTTTCAACATCCCGATCATCACCTTGGTGGATGTACCCGGCTTCTTGCCCGGTACGGCGCAGGAATACGGTGGCATCATCAAGCATGGTGCCAAACTGTTGTTTGCATACGGCGAGGCGACCGTTCCCAAAATTACGGTTATCACTCGCAAGGCGTACGGCGGCGCTTATGATGTAATGGCGTCCAAACATTTGCGTGGCGATTTGAATTACGCCTGGCCAACTGCAGAGATTGCGGTGATGGGTGCCAAGGGCGCGGTGGAGATTTTATACCGCAAGGAAAAAGACGATACCGACAAAATTGCCAAGCGCACCAAAGACTACGAAGACCTGTTTGCCAACCCGTTTGTCGCGGCGCAGCGAGGGTTCATTGACGATGTGATTATGCCGCGCAATACCCGGGCACGCATTGTGCGCGGTCTGAAAAAACTGGCCAACAAAGACCTCGAGAACCCATGGAAAAAACACGATAACATTCCGCTTTAAGGGAACTGATTATGCTCGATTTTATCAGGAAATATCAAAGAGTTATCGGCTGTGTTTTCATCGTTGCTGCCGTTGTGCTATTTGCTCGCAAGGCGATCGATCTGGGCGCAGATGCAGTCCCGCTTTTGGGTGAAATTATGATCGGCGTTGTGTTGTTTACGGTGGGTTATGCCTTTGTGATGCACACCAGAAAGCGCGAAAATACCGAAGTCGACGACAAAGCCAATCAGGACCACCAATAGGGAGGCAGGCATTTGCGCAGGCATATGCTCACAAGCGAAGATGAGGAGATGCAGGGCATTCGAGTGCGGGGGCTTGAGGTCACGCGCCTTGAAGGCTTGACCGATGCAATGCTTGGTTTTGCCATTACCTTATTGATTGTCTCGCTGGAACCGCCAACTGAATTTAACCAGCTGGTCAATCTGGTCCTTGGTTTTCCAGCCTTTGCCATTACCTTCCTGCTGATGCTGTTTATTTGGTACTGGCACTACCGTTTTTTCCGTCAATACGGTCTGAATAGCGGCAAGGTAATGTGGGTAAACGGCATTTTACTGTTTTTGGTGTTGCTATTTGTTTATCCGCTGAAATTCATCGCTACCATCGTGATTGACTATGTGATCCTAGAAGGTTGGTTCGGCTTTGATATGCCAACTGTATTGAGCATTGGCAGGGAACAGTATCCGGTGCTGCATACGTTGTATGCCACAGGTTTTGCTGCCGTAATGCTTTGTTTTGCCTGGTTATACAAGCTGGCGTTGGACGCCAAAGGCCAGCTTGAGTTAACGCCTTACGAGGTGTTAAGTACGCGAACGCATGCCGTCATATACCTGATCGTGGCGGCGGTGCCGTTGTTTACCGTTGCTCTGGTTTGGCTACCGACCCCATGGGCACCAATGATTGCGGGTTTTTCCAATTGCCTTATCTGGCCCGCGACAATGATTTATCAGCGCCGAATGCAGTCAAAATTTGAAGCACTTCGACTGGCGGAGGCAGCATAATGGCGCGACCCTTGCCGAAAGATTTGGAAGACCGCATCGCCGGCACTGCGCGCCGCTCGGAAGTGCGTTCGGTCGCCGTGGCGGGCTTTATTCTCGGTGGTGCTTTTGGTTTCGGTCTTGGGGCATCTTTTTTTTCCGCGGCTACACCTGAGTGGGGCGGGCCGCTGTTGTTTGCAATTGGTGCGGGCTGTGTTGCTGCACTATGGTTTTTCGCCGGACGGCGCAGAGATAAATAAGTGATATTTGGGAGCTTAGGCTAGTGTTTAAGAAAATTTTGATAGCCAACAGGGGCGAGATTGCCTGCCGCGTGATCAAAAGCGCACGCAAAATGGGCATCAAAACCGTTGCAGTCTACTCCGACGCAGACGCCGATGCGCTGCATGTGGAGATGGCCGACGAGGCGGTGCATATCGGCCCGCCCGCAGCCGCAGAAAGCTATCTGATTGCAGAAAAGATATTGCAAGCCGCCAAGGACACTGGCGCAGAAGCTATTCACCCCGGTTATGGCTTCCTTTCCGAGCGGGCGTCGTTTGTTGAAGCCGTGCAGAAAGCCGGGCTGACCTTCATCGGGCCAGACCCCAAGGCGATCAACGCCATGGGTGACAAAATTACCTCGAAAAAACTGGCGGCAGAAGCAGGTGTTTCGACGGTGCCGGGCCATATGGGCATCATCAAGGACGCTGACGAAGCCGCCAAGATATCAGCCGACGTTGGTTACCCCGTGATGCTAAAGGCCTCTGCGGGCGGCGGCGGCAAGGGTATGCGCATCGCTTACAATGACGAAGAAGCCCGCGAGGGGTTTATTTCGGCGCAAAATGAAGCCAAGTCCAGTTTTGCTGATGACCGGGTGTTTATCGAGAAATTTGTTGAAGAGCCACGCCATATTGAAATTCAGGTGTTGGGTGACAAGCACGGCAATGTTGTCTATTTGGGTGAGCGCGAATGCTCAATCCAGCGGCGTCACCAGAAGGTGGTCGAAGAAGCTCCGTCCCCGTTTCTGGATGAAGCAACACGTAAAGCTATGGGCGAGCAGTCTGTCGCGCTATCAAAAGCGGTGGACTATTGCAGCGCCGGCACGGTGGAATTTATCGTTGATAAAAACCGCAATTTCTACTTTCTGGAGATGAACACCCGCTTGCAGGTGGAGCACCCGGTAACGGAATACATCACCGGCGTTGATCTGGTGGAGCAAATGCTGCGCGTGGCCAACGGTGAGAAGTTGTCAATCAAGCAAAGTGATGTGAAACTGACCGGCTGGGCAGTGGAAAACCGAGTGTATGCGGAAGACCCGATTAGAGGCTTTTTGCCGTCTATCGGTCGTCTGACACGATACCGGCCGCCCACTGAGACTGATACGGTCCGGGTGGACACCGGTGTGTATGAGGCCGCCGAAATTTCAATGTTTTATGATCCGATGATTGCCAAGCTTGTAACCTACGGTGCCACACGCGATGAGGCGATCGCGGCCCAACGCAAGGCACTTGACGCCTTCTATATTCGCGGAATTGCCCACAATATTCCGTTTCTGTCTGCGCTGATGGCGCACCCACGCTTCCAATCAGGTAACATGACCACCGGCTTTATTGCAGAGGAATACCCTGACGGTTTCATGGGCGGCGCATTATCGGACGATGTGAAGGACGCGCTGATTGCAGCAGCCACTTTCATCAATGCGGTGGAGCAGTCTCGCGCTACCCAAATTGAAGGCCAGATAAGCACACCCATCGGCCCGCAGGACCGCCACTGGGTAATCGGTATTGACGAAAGCGAAGTTGTCTGCCGCATCGCGCCATTCGCCGATTATGCAGAGGTTAGCTTCGGCAAGAAACGAATCAAAATTACCAGCAACTGGGTGCCGGGTATGCCGGTTATGGTTGCTACAATTGACGGCAACGAAATGGCGATAGAAGTAGACCGCAACAGTCTTGGCTGGACCCTGACAACTGACGGTGTGGCAAAGCATGTGCGGGTTATGTCGCGCCGCGCGGCGGAACTGCTGGCAAAAATGCCCGAAAAAGAAGCGCCTGATACTTCCAAGCTTTTGTTGTGCCCGATGCCCGGGCTTGTGGTTTCGGTAGCGGTGGAAGCCGGCGACGAAGTGAAGGCCGGACAGGCGCTAGCGGTGGTGGAAGCCATGAAGATGGAAAATATTCTGCGCGCTGAAAAAGACGGCACTGTTGCCACCGTTTCGGCGGAAGCTGGTGACAGTTTGGCGGTGGACGCCGTGATCATGGAATTTGAATGAGCCTGCCAGTGCCCACGACCAAAGGCATACGAGACATCCTTGTCGACTTGATCGCCTTTGATACCACCAGTCACAAGTCCAATCTGGATTTGATCGGGTATATTGCAGATTACCTGGCAGGCTTTGGTGTCGAGGCGAAGGTTTTACAGGCCGACGGGCAGCCAAAAGCAAATATGGTCGCCACCATTGGTCCCAATGTGCCGGGCGGCATTGTGTTGTCTGGCCATACAGATGTTGTGCCGGTTGAAGGACAGGCATGGACTAAGCCAGCCTTCGCGCTGAGTGAAGAGAACGGACACTATTTTGGCCGCGGCGTCGCTGACATGAAAGGCTTCATCGCCGTTGCGCTGGCCAGCGTTCCGATGTTTGTTGAAGCGAACCTTAAAGCGCCGATCCATCTGGCATTTTCGTTCGATGAGGAAGTGGGCTGCAAAGGCGTACAGGAGATGCTGCCGTTTCTGGCAGGGCACGTGGCCTTGCCTAGGCTGGTTGTGATCGGCGAGCCCACAAGTATGCAGGTGGCAACCGCCCACAAGGGCCAGTATGTGGCCAAAACCCGCATTGTAGGACAAGAAGCCCATTCCAGTAGGCCTGATGACGGCGTGAACGCGGTTGTTGTGGCTGCCGAACTAATTGGTTTCATTGACGAAATGGCAAAAGAAACTCGCGAAACCGGCCCCTTTGACGATGCTTTTTCGCCGCCGCATACCACCTTTAATATTGGCCCCATAAGCGGAGGCACTGCTTTTAACATCATTTCCAATCACTGTGAGTTTGATTGGGAATTTCGCTTTTTGCCCAGCGAGGACGGGCCTGCTATAACCGGGCGGTATGAACAGCATTTTGAGGATGTTATTTTACCCGCCATGCGCGCCAAATTCCCGAATTGCAACATCACCAATGAGGTGTGGGCGTTTCTGCCACCGCTGAAAGCCGAGCCGGGTTCGGACGGGGAGAGTTTTGCTATGGCATTGGCACAGCGCAACGCATCAACAGTGGTAGCATTCGGCACCGAAGCCGGGCATTTTCAGGGGCTGGACTTTCCTACAGTGGTGTGCGGACCGGGTGATATTGCACAAGCTCACAAGCCCGATGAATATATTGAAATCAAGCAGTTAGAGGCATGCGCGCGCTTTATGCACCGGGTGGCGGAGGCGATGAGAGCATGAGCGAAGGCGCGGATTTCAAAGCAGTACGTGCCCGCATCCACGGCAAAGTGCAGCGCGTATGGTATCGGGGCTGGGTGCAAACCAAAGCTCAACGCCTGGGTCTACATGGTTGGGTACGCAACCGCGAAGACGGCACAGTTGAAGCCTTGCTGTGCGGACGGCCTCATGTGGTGGACCGAATGCTGGCGCTTTGCATGCGCGGACCGGAGCAGGCGAAAGTTGAGCGTATTGAGACCGAACCAGCAACAAGTATTGCCGCGGGGCGGTTCGAGGTAAAACCAACGGTTTAGCCATTGCAATCAGAGCTGTTTATTCGGACAAAATATGCCCTCTTTGGGCATATATTCTGGCTCTGCGGGCTACAATTCATTAACTAGTATCGGATACAAAGGTAATGACCAACTGGGGGATTGGGTACCTTGAAAATAATAAGAAAATGTCTGTCTTTGACAGAATTACCTGCGATGGCAGATTATGACCATGTGCTCAAAACATATGACAACAAGCGGAAAAAGAAATTAATGCCCAGCTGGCATGACTTCAGTTTCGCGGATTTTGTCGGCTGGCATCCGCGCCTTTCGGTTTCCGAACTGGAGGGAACAGACCTTAGGTTTTTTATGTTCGGTACTGATTTTGTACAATTGTTTGCGCAGGAACTGACTGGCAAGTTGCTTTGTGAGGCGATGGAACCTGATCGAACCGTCGACACAAAACGCCATTTTGATAAGCTGGTCAACGGCCCTTATATCGGCTGGACCAAAAGGGAAGTTCCAATCCCCGACAGAAGTTTCAAAAAATTTGAAGTGCTTGATTTGCCGCTTGCGAACAAAAATGGTGTTGTTGCTGGCTTTCTTCATGTTTTGGGCGCGTCGCAAAACTGAAACGCACCACCTAAATTTGGAAAACCGGGTGGGTGTCTTCTATGGGATTTGAGGTGTCCTGCGTTCCGTCCTCTGTTGGCATTGCCTCATAGGGCATTTTTACAGGCTTTGCATCCGGCGCGGGTTCAACTTCCAGGCTCATCAGGCGGCTTTCAAGGCCAAAAACTTCATCGAATACGTCCTTAAGCACAACATCCAGGTCGTCCATGGTTATCGGTAGGCCCAGATCTGTCATGCTGGTCACGCCGTGCTCTGCAATGCCGCAGGGTACAATACCACTGAAGTGGCTGAGGTCGGGCTCAACGTTAATTGAAATTCCATGGAAAGTGACCCATTGGCGCACGCGCACACCGATGGCAGCAACCTTTTCCTCGCGCCCATCGTTGCGGGTGACCCAAACGCCAACGCGGCCATCGCGTCGCTCTGCAGTTACGCCGAAGGCAGCAAGGGCGCGAATGATCACTTCTTCGAGGCTGAAAACAAACTGGCGTACATCGCGGCCACGTTTTTTCAGGTCGAGCAGGAAATAGCCAACCCGCTGGCCGGGACCATGATAGGTATATTGCCCTCCTCGCCCGGCGTCATAAACCGGAAAGCGGTCCGGATCGACAAGGTCGGCGGGGTCGGCACTGGTGCCCGCGGTGTATAGCGGGGGATGTTCCAATAGCCACACCAGCTCGCCCGCTTCGCCAGCACGGATCGCCCGTACCCGCTCTTCCATCAGCGCGAGCGCGTCCGGGTAGGTGATTAGCTGCTCGCTGATCCGCCATTCAAGTGGTTGTTCGGCTGATGTTTCGCTTTTTGCCATTTCAGGTCCCTTGAGGCTGCTTACCGGCGGTTTAGCGGGTTTTGACGGCGACTCCAAGCCAAATTAGTGTGAAAAAGTTACAAAAAACCAACATGGTTAACGATATGATAACTCTCTGTTGCGATTGTGTAACCAGATTTGATGCCGAATTCGCTATTGGGCAAATACGAGAAGAGACGAATATATGAACGTAAAAGCAGTTGGCAGAGTTAGCGTTGAAATCAGCGTTGTCCTTGGCAGGACACAGATGCCAGTACGCCAGCTCTTGAAAATGGGCCGCGGTGCGGTGATCGACCTTGATGCCAAGCATGAGGACGAATGCTGGATATATGCCAACGGCGAGTTGGTTGCGCGCGGCGAGATCATGATTGTCGGCGAAAAAATTGGCGTTTCGATCACCCGAATGATGAGCCAGCTTCAGGTTTAATTCTACGCGACCCGGGTTAGCCACGAATGTTTCTTTTTACCCTTGCAGGGCTTATCCTTAGCTGATAGATAATCGCCCGATCTTGCGGCCGTGGCGGAATTGGTAGACGCGCAGCGTTGAGGTCGCTGTGGGCTTTGGCCCGTGGAAGTTCGAGTCTTCTCGGCCGCACCATTTGAGGTCAAAGGTGGGCACCAATAGTTTGGTGCTGTCAAACGCAATA